>ERZ791922.221-NODE-221-length-46469-cov-3.604408_pt1 | contig 46469 bp, 42 predicted proteins | sample MGYA00510134_ERZ791922 | MGnify/ENA primary metagenome ERZ791922 (study PRJEB30046, sample SAMN00792101) | human gut metagenome | study: EMG produced TPA metagenomics assembly of the A metagenome-wide association study of gut microbiota in type 2... | reverse complement strand
AGATCGAGATCATAAAAAGGACAATGTCTTTTTTACCACTTCTTACTTGAATGTAACAGAGGAAGAATACAGTTATATTACAGGTGAAATTTTTAAGCTGATTACACCGTATATTACCAAATCTAAAACGAAAGACTGCAAAGTACGAAAACTGTCCATCGTATCTTCTCCACCAGAAGAGCAGGAAGGATAAAGTGAAATATAGATAGAGCAGGAAATGCACTAGCTGAAAGCTAGAAAGGAGAGATATGAAATTTCATGAACTAGGAAAAAAAGAAAACCCTGCTATTATGATGATTCACGGAGGAGGAGTTGCATGGTGGACATATCTGCGTCAAGCTAGAGTGTTAGCTGATAGATATTATGTGCTTCTCCCTACGTTGGATGGTCATGGGGAAGAATTTGCGACGGAGTATATCTCTACAGAAGATACGGCTGATAAATTGATGGATTATATCAACAGGAACTGCAATGGGCATTTATATGCATTATGTGGGGTATCTCTAGGCGGGCAGATTGTTATGGAACTACTTTCTAGAAAAGCGGACTTAGCAGAGAGGGCAATAATTGATGGAAGTATATGCTATCCGAATCCAGGGATGGCGAGATTTTCTATATTAATGGTCAAGGTATTTGGCTGGTTCCTCTTTGGAGAGAAAGCCTGCCGCCGCCAAATGTTATGGATGCCAAAAATGGTACCAGAAAAAATGTGGTATCCAGAGGAAATAAAAACATATTATATGCAAGATATGCCTAAAGTGAGAAAAGTTACACTCTGTAATATGTATCGCACCTATATGATGAGATATACCTTGAAAGAGGATATCAAAAATAGTACAGCACAGATTATGTACTGGTATGGGGAGAAAGAAGTAAGAAGCGTGAAAAAATCTGCACGGTTATTAAAGACTAAGGTACCTTCTTGTAAGATTTATGAAGCAAAAGGATATGGTCATGGATACCTAGCATTATATCTTCCGGAAGAATGGTTAGCCATTGCAGAGCCATTTTTGAAAGAAGAAATTTTTTTAAGCTAATAATCTAAAAAAATATAATAATACAAAAAAATAGAATAAAAATATAATTTAATAAGATTAAGGTGAGGATATGACAAAACGTAGTAAGTGTTGGCTAAATGATAGGCTTCCAGATAGTTCTTTTGCTTAAAGAGTAAAAGAAAATATGGAGGTTCCGTATGAAGAAGCAAAACGAAAAAAAGTTTAAGAAGTCAGGGAATGACTGGACAAATAAAGAATTATTGAAAAAGAAAAAAGATACCTTTATCAAAGGAAAAGTCAATACAAAGGGTTTTCAATCGGGGTATAAATAGAAAAGAGAACAAGGAGTAAAGTAATATGAGTAAGTTAAATAATAAGTTATTTCGGAGTGTAGCTGCATTGACATTAGCATTGATACTTTTGGTAGCACTAAGGTGGTGGAACTTTTTTTCAGTGTCAAAGTGGGCTTGGATCGGCTTCCATATTCTGATGATGATCTTAATAGGAACTTTTGCGTTTAAGACAGTGTATTATGCAGCTATTATGATAAATATCAAGAAAATGGGCAGTCAATAGAAACAGTCTAGTAAATAAAGCATGATAGATAAAAATATGGAAAGCAGTGAGGTATTGACAAATGTTTCATCTAATATTATAGTAATCATATCAATATAGTATGAATACTATGAATTAAAAGGATAAGGAGAAATGAGATGAAAATGTACCACACAAATAATGAAAATCAGAATATTGGGTGTTGCTGTTGCTGTATGTGCCAAACTACAGCTTATTTGTGTGCACGCAATGGTATCTGAATTTCTATTCTTAGGTAGATAAGAGAAAGAGGAAAGAAACAGGTAACGAGTGTACTTGTTTCTTTTTTTTATGAGTAAATTGTATTATTTAGGAATAAAAATATTAGTTATGATAGGAGCAAAGCGCAAAATGGAATGTTTTATTGAAATGGAGAATAAGTTGATAAAACAAAGTTTTTCAACTGACAATTTGTGCAGTTGCATCTACTTAGCGGATGTTATTTATCAGAAGTTAGAAGGGGATTTTAACTATGGATTATGAGTTTATACAAAGTTATATACCGCTTTATGTTGAGGCGGCAAAAATGACGATGAAAATATCACTATTTGGGATTGCACTAGCAACTTTGATTGGACTTCTCTGTAGTCTCATTAAGACATTGAAGATACCTATTCTTAAGTCAATAGTGAATATCTATATTGAGCTATCGAGAAATACGCCATTACTAATTCAGCTGTTCTTTTTATATTTTGGACTCCCCAAAATCGGTATCGTGCTTAGTTCAGAAAGTTGTGCGATCATCGGTCTCGCATTTCAGGGAGGAAGTTATATGGCAGAAGCGTTTCGAACAGGAATCGACAATGTGGCACCAATTCAATCAGAATCTGGGTTAAGCCTTGGATTCACAAAAAAACAAGTTTTTTTACACATAGTCCTTCCACAAGCAATTGCAACCTCCATTCCAGTTTTCTGCGCAAATATCATTTTTTTAATAAAAGAAACCTCGGTATTTAGTGCAGTAGCATTAGCGGACTTAATGTTTGTTGCGAAGGATTTGATTGGAATATACTACAAAACAGATGAAGCTCTTTTTATGTTGGTAATCGCATATTTAATCATATTATTACCGATATCTCTCATCTGTACATGGATTGAAAGGAGGGTCCGTTATGCAGGATTCGGGAATACAAGTCCTGTTTCAGGGAACTAACTTTTTGAGGTTATTAGAGGGGTTATTGGTATCACTCCGGATTTCTATTATCGCGATGGGGTTGTCAGTTGTTCTTGGAATCCCATTTGGAGTAATAATGACGAGCAAGAATATGATCATCCGATTTATTTCTAGAATATATCTTGAAACTGTCCGGATCATGCCCCAGCTAGTGTTATTATTTCTAGTCTACTTTGGAGCGGCGAAGCATGTCGGTGTAAACTTTTCCGGTGGAATGGCAGCAGTAATAGTATTTACGTTTTGGGGAACAGCAGAGATGGGAGATCTGGTACGAAGTGCTTTAATCTCTATTCCGGTACATCAGTATGAAAGTGGTTTTGCACTCGGGATGACCAAAATCCAAGTGCATTGGTATCTTATTATACCGCAGACAGTAAGAAGACTACTTCCATCACTAATGAACTTGTTAACAAGAATGATTAAAACAACATCCCTGGTTGTACTAATTGGAGTTGTTGAAGTGGTGAAAGTCGGAAAGCAGATTATAGATGCATCTAGGTATACAACACCTACAGCAGCCCTATGGGTGTATGGTGCTATCTTTCTAATGTATTTTGCCATTTGTTATCCATTTTCCATGGCATCTGCCTTATTAGAAAAAAAGTTAAAGGATTGAGGATATGATGAAACAAGAACAGATATTAAAGGTAGAACAATTAGTAAAATCTTTTGATAAAAACAAACCGGTTTTAAAGGATATTTCATTTTCTCTAAAGAAAGGAGAAGTGGTGGTCATTGTTGGACCTTCCGGATGTGGAAAGAGCACCTTCTTAAGATGTATAAATATGTTAGAACCAATTGACTCAGGTACGATTTATTTTAAGGATCAAGTCATACGTAGAGAAGAAAAAAATGTCCATGAAATTAGACAAAAAATCGGAATGGTCTTCCAAAGTTATGATCTCTTCCCGCATAAGAATATTATTGGAAACATCCTATTGGCACCCTTAAAGGTGCAAAAGCGAACAAAAAAAGAAGTAGAATTTGAGGCAGAAGCATTGCTTGATAGAGTCGGTTTGTTGGATAAAAAAGAAGCTTATCCAAGACAGCTATCTGGTGGTCAAAAGCAAAGAGTTGCAATTGTACGTTCACTTATGATGCACCCAGAAATTCTACTTTTAGATGAAATAACAGCTGCGCTTGATCCAGAGATGGTAAGAGAGGTATTACAGGTAGTTCTAGAGCTAGCGAAAGAGGGAAATACCATGGTGATTGTAACCCATGAGATGGAATTTGCCAAGGCAGTGGCAGACAGAGTTTTGTTTATGGATGAGGGAGTAATCGTAGAAGAAAGCACCCCACAGGAGTTTTTTCATAGTCCCAAAACAGAGCGTGCTAAGCAGTTTTTAAATACATTTCATTATGAAGCGATATAACTAAACTTCTTCAGATAGGAAGAGATAGATAGAATGCTATAAAATTTGAAGTGATAAGGGAAATAAATTTCAACTTTAAAAGTAGTCAACTAGTAATTAGTGCAAGAGCGCATAGTTACTATCAATAAAAAAGATGCTAAAGCGTCAGAAAAGAGGATTTTATGAAAAAGAAGATTATGGGAGCGATTTTAACACTAACACTGGTAGCAGGTATCCTTACTGGTTGTGGTCAGGCAAAAGAAACAACGACTAGTGCAACTGCTAAATCAAGAACATTAGAAGATATTAAAAAAGACGGAACCATAAAAATTGGTGTGTTCAGTGATAAAAATCCATTTGGGTATGTGGATTCTAATGGTAATATTCAAGGCTATGATGTTTATTTTGCAAAACGTATCGGCAAGGATTTATTAGGAAGTGAGGATAAAGTTGAGTTTGTTTATGTGGAAGCAGCAAACCGTGTAGAATATTTAAAGTCTGCAAAAGTAGATGTTATCCTAGCGAATTTTACTGTAACAAAGGATCGTAGTGAGCAGGTAGACTTTGCACTTCCGTATATGAAAGTCGCACTTGGTGTTGTTTCACCGGATAATGCTTTAATCACTGATGTAGAACAGCTTAAGGATAAGACTCTAATCGTAGTAAAAGGGACCACAGCAGAAACCTATTTCATGGAAAATCATGCTGATATTAAGCTATTAAAGTTTGATGAATACCAAGAAGCATACGATGCACTGTTAGATGGAAGAGGGGATGCTTTCTCAACCGATAACACGGAAGTTCTTGCATGGGCATTGCAAAACAAAGGATTTTCTGTTGGGATAGAGTCCATTGGAAGTATAGATACCATTGCACCTGCGGTTCAAAAAGGGAATACAGAATTATTAGAGTGGATCAACAGTGAGATTAAGGCGTTGGCAGAGGAACAGTTCTTCCACAAGAATTTTGAAGAAACCTTAAAGCCTGTATATGGTGATAATATAGATCCTGAAAACCTTGTAGTAGAAGGTGGAGAATTATAGTTATGTGGGCGAAAGCGTTGAGAGCTTTCGCCCACTTGACTATGCTGGCAATAAAAATAAACTCAAGCTGGTGGTCTTGATTGTATCTAGGTATAATAAAGCCACTAACAATAGCTCATGATTTTAGACAGGTTTTTTCGCAATCAAAAGGTATCTGTGTAGAGGCTTCAATAACACCCTTTTCAACTAAAATCTGTTGCGCTTTCCATAGATTTTGAAAGCAAGTTTCCACAGAAAAATAAGGAAACTCCCACTTAATAATTCGCGTAAACTACACTAGTGCGCCTACATTGCTACTTGTTTGCCTACTGCATTCTAGATAAACTTCTATCTTTTCATTAGAAATTTGCACAAATAACGTGAGTGAAGATTGCGATAAAATAAATAAAAATTGTTTATAGATAAAAAATAGCTTACATAATCATAAAATTTCTGATAAAATAAAGATAGAAAGATTCATATTGAAGAGCTTGACTAATGAAAACGATAGCGATGTAAAGGAGGATATCATATGTTTCAAATAGGTGACATTATTATATACGGTACAAGTGGTGTTTGCATCATTGATAATATTGGTCCTATCGATTCACCAAGTGCATCGAAAGGACGAACTTATTATACTCTTCATCCTTATTATTCTGAGAGAAATACGATTTTTACACCAACAGATAATAAGAAAGTCCAAATGCGTTCCATTCTATCCAAAGAGGAAGCAACTTCTCTTATTAATAATATACAGGAAATTAAATGTATATGGGCAAACGATGAACGAGGAAGAGAAGTGGAGTATAAAGAAGCAATCAAACAATGTGATTGTAAGCAATTATTAAAGATCGTGAAGTCAATTTACTTTAGTAGAAAAGAAAAAATTGCAGAAGGGAAGAAAGTTCCAGCAAGAGATGAGAAGTATTATCATATGGCAGAAGAATCGTTATATGGTGAACTAGCGTTATCTCTTGGACTAGAGATAGATCAGGTAGAGGAATTAGTACATTCAAAGTTGGAAGAGATATAACCTCATCAGGGAAGTCCTTACCCCTCGCTTTTGTAGGCCGAGGGATAAGGACTTCCCTGTTTTATAATGCCACGTAGTGGCAATGAGGTAGGGCTGGCAGCGTTATCGAATGCGAATATCTGCTTTTACTAGGAACTTAACTTAAACTACCCTTACGAAATTGTAGAGGAGTTTTACCATAAACTTTTTTAAAGCTCTTTGCAAAATTCCCACAATAATGATAACCGACTTGTTTTGCTATTTCCTCTACAGATAAATCAGTGGTAGATAATAAGTTTGCAGCCATAGTCATACGAAGAGAAGTCGCATATTCACCGATTGTCATATGATAAAGCAATAGAAAACCAGCTTTTAGTTTTTGTTCGTTCAATATTACCATCTTACTTAAAGCAGCTATAGTTGGAGGGTTGGTTGCTGCTTCTGTCAGTATATCATGGGCTTTTTGAATCGCTCGGATATCATAGGAGGTCAGTCGGATACGACGATGATTTCCTATGCATATCTCTCTAAATTGCAATTGATTTGTGAAAGCATTCTCGGTTTCCTTCGACACTTCATTACCAAGTACAGCGATGCACTCCAGTAACTTACTCTCTAGATAGATTGGAGTAAGCATATTTTTTTGTGAAAGACTTTGAAGTTGTTGAATGATGGTAACGATATCGAGAGGGAGATAGCGATATGTGTGATTCACTAAAATATCTTCTATATGGATGCAGTCCGGGTAATTTGGTTGTATGACCTCTTTAAAATACTTTTCATGAATTGTTATTTCAGCACCATGATAATGTTGCCCTCGCTTCCATTCCTGTTGTCCCCGTAAAGATTGTTCTACTACAAAAAAAGAGGATGGAGTAAAGGAAGAAACAGGATTGTCATCCAGATAAAATTTTGTTTCACCTGCATAAACTGTACCAAATCGCATCATTTTATTTGTATTATAAAAAGAAATTTTAAAATCTTTTGGTATGGTATAATCTGCAATACCAAATTCATAGTAGTCCTTATGGCTGTACTTTATAAAGAAACCATGCTCGGGATGTTTTGGGTTAGTGTACAAGATATAGTTTTTTTGTGGAAACGGTTGAAATTGTAGTTGCCTTAGGACTTCAGATTGAAATTCTTGCATTGTTTTAACGAGCATAGTGAAGTAATCTCCTTTATATGAAAATCATTCTCATTTTAAGCTATGCTTATAGTATATGGGATAATCTATGAATTTACAAGCAAATTGCAGGTAGAGGTAATAGAATATCATGAGAAATGGTGTATAAATTATGATTATAGGTGCATCTATTGAAATGAGAATGAATCTCATATACAATTACGGCATTGGTTAGTTAAAGCTAACGAACTCAAGATTAGAAGGAGATAATATACATGAAAAAATTAAGCTTAATAAAAAAGACAGCTGTTCTTGCTCTAGTTGCAGCAATGGTGTTAACTGGCTGTGGTAAAAAGACAGAGGGAGATAATAATAACACAAATAACAATCAAACTCAAAATCAAGATCAAAACCAGAACCAAGACCAGAACAGTGATCAAGACAAGAATAATACTCAGGGAGAAAAGGAATCTAATGATACTATTACAATTACGGATGCCAAAGGAGAAGTTGAGATTCCAGCGAATCCCCAAAGAATTGTCGATGTAAGCGGTAATAGTGATATCTTATCTATTCTAGGATATTCTGTGATTGGTACAGCGAATTCAGATGCTTATGACTATACCAAGTTTCCAACCTATTTAGAAGAAGTATTAGAGGGAGCAGAAATACTTGGATATAGTATGCAAGACACGATGGATATCGAATCTATTATTGCGTTAGAGCCTGATTTAATAATTATTTCAGCAGTACAAGAAAAGATGTATGAGCAGTTGTCAGAGATAGCTCCGACTGTTATGTTAAAGCTTGCGCAAACGGATTGGAAAGAGGACGTAAATTCAGTAGCTAAGGTTATGAATAAGACTGAAGAAGCTGATCAATGGATGGAACAATACCTAGAAAAGGCAAAAAGTGTAGGGGTAACTATGAAAGCAACCTACGGTGAAGATACCACTTATCTTACTTTCTTAGCCAGTGGTGGACAGATTTTTATTTTTGATAAAGCAGGAATTGGCAGTATCTTTTATGAAGATATGGGGTTAGCTCATCCGGAGGGTTTACCAGAGCAGGATAACATTAGTTTGCCAGTGGTAACATATGAAGGATTAGCAGCTATTGATGCTGATTATATCTTTGCAATTGGAACTGAAGAGGATATGGCATTATTGAAAGATAGTCCAATTTATCAGAGTATGGAAGCTGTAAAGAATGGCAATGTAATAGAATTACCATCCAGTCCTTACTTCAATATAGGATATAGTTCGATTGGTCGTCTCTTATTCTTAGATGAAGTGATTGATCTTATGGAGAAATAATTACATGAAGAAAAAACTCATACTTATGATATGTATAGGTTTTACATTGGTGGCAACCGGTCTTATGGTTGCCACTTGTGTTGGCGCAAAAAATATATCACTGAAAACGGTATTTGATAGCATCTTCGCCTTTGAAGACGTGTTAGATATGCAGTTAGTGCGAAATGGACGTCTTCCAAGAGCTCTTAGTACTGCTCTTGTCGGAGGTATTCTTTCGATTGCTGGTGCAATGATGCAAGGGGTAACTAGGAACCCGATTGCAGAGCCTTCGATGATGGGAATGACACAAGGTGCAACTCTTGTGGTAGCAATTGCTACAGTAAGCAGTTCTGTCTTTGGGCTAACTGGTAATACATTTGCTGCATTAATAGGAGCGTTTGCCTCTGGAATTATGGTGCTTCTTTTTAGTATGCAAAAGGCAGCTAACATGAGTATCTCTCGATTATTATTAGCGGGAACTGCACTAAGTACCTTTTTTCTTTCCATGGCATCTGTTATTGCGCTCCTAGGAAATCGTTCGCAAGAACTGGCATTTTGGATTTCTGGCGGATTCCGAACTGCCACTTGGAAGAATGTAATGATGTTACTTATTGTAGGAGGCATCTGTACACTAATCGCACTTACCATGTCAAAGAAAATCAATATCGTTAGTCTTGGTGAGGAAGTTTCCATAGGGCTTGGAGTTCATCCAACCAAGGTACGAATCACTACGATTCTTTTATTAATACCGATGTGTGCTGTTTGTGTTGCAACTGCAGGGAATATTGGATTTGTGGGTCTTGTGATCCCTCATATCTTACGTAAGATTGTTGGTAATGATTATCGTAGGCTTATGCCATTATCCTTTCTTTTCGGAAGTGCATTACTTATCTGGGCAGATATCGCAGCACGTATGGTGAACCTTCCTTATGAGACACCAATTGGTTTATTTACCGCATTACTTGGTGTGCCAATGTTTCTATATTTGGTACGGAAGGAGAATAGCTAATGAAAAATCGAATAAAATATGTTTTCTTCTTTAGTTTTGCTGTACTTATCTTATCAGCGCTGATTGCACTAATGTCAGGTTCTTATGCAATGACAATTGGCGAGGTGGTAAATACACTGTTTGGAAATGGCTCAAAAGCTCAAAATGTTGTAATTTTTGATCTTCGCTTACCTAGAATCTGTGTAGCCATCTTTGTTGGAATCGCTCTCTCTACCGCAGGCTGTATCCTACAAGGTGTTACAAAAAATCCTTTGGCAGAGCCTGGGATGATTGGTATTAATGCTGGTGCAGCACTTGCAGTTGTCATGTTAATTTCCTCAAGAAGTACAGCTTATTATAATGCGATATCGATGAGTACGATATACCTCATGCCACTGGTTTCATTTCTTGGAGCATTCCTTGTGAGTTTACTCATTTATTTTTTATCGTATAAAAAGGGGGTAAAACCTACGAGACTTATTTTAGTGGGAATCGGCGTGAATTCTGGTGTCAATGCAATCATAACCCTGTATCAGTTAAATATGTCAAAGGGCGATTATAATCAAGCAATGACATGGATAAGTGGCAGTTTGTGGGGGAGTAGCTGGGTTTACTTTAAGATTGTAGCACCAGTAGTAATTCTATTATTTGCTATCGTATATTATAAGTCAAAGACTCTTGATGTGTTAGCACTTGGCGATGAGCTCGCAACAGGACTAGGAATCTCGGTAGCTAAAGAGACCAGGGTATTTTTAGTATTAGCAGTTGCACTATCTGCAATCGCAACCTCGGTTGCTGGAAATATTGCATTTTTAGGTCTTTTAGGACCTCACATTGGAAAACGACTTGTTGGTCCCAAACATCGTAGATTAATTCCGATTGCAGCTTTGATCAGCAGCTGTCTTATTTTAATTGCTGACACTGCATCGAGAAATCTATTTACCCCTTTAGAAATACCTGTTGGAATCACAATATCCGTTATCGGTGTACCATACTTTATATATTTGATGATGAAAGAAAAATAGAGGTGAGAATCAATGAAACAACCGACTGAAAAACAAGATATCAAGATTAAAGACTTAAAGGTCTGTTATGACCATACGGTGGTGATACCTTCTATGAATCTTTCCATACCAAAAGATAAAATCACTATGATTATCGGTTCCAATGGTTGTGGCAAATCTACTCTTTTAAAATCCATAGCTCGGATATTAAAACCAAGTCAAGGTGAAATCCTCATCAATGGTACGGAGATTAAGAAGCAGGCACCGAAAGAACTTGCTAAAAAAATGGCAGTATTACCGCAAAGTCCGACGGTTCCTACTGGGCTTTTAGTGAAGGAATTAGTTGCATATGGAAGATTTCCATATCAAAGTCCACTGGGTGGATTGAAAGCTCATGACTTAGAAGTGATTGACTGGGCGATGGAGTCTACTGGCATTATGGATCTAAAGGACCGTTTTGTAGACTCTTTATCCGGTGGACAGCGTCAGCGTGCATGGATTGCGATGGCTTTGGCACAGGAGACGGAGATTCTTGTTTTAGATGAACCAACCACGTACCTTGATATGTCGCATCAATTAGAGATACTTCAGTTATTACAGAAATTAAATCAGGAAAATAAAACAACGATTGTAATCGTCCTTCATGAATTAAATAACGCCGCAAAATTTGCAGATCATATCATTGGAATGAAGGATGGAAAGTTAGTATTTGAAGGTGCACCAAAAGATGTTATTACAGCAGAAAACCTTCGTGTTTTATATGAGATAGAAGCAGTACTTCAGATAAGTGAGAATGGTGAGTATCCAATTTGTACGGATTTTGAGTTATTGAAGTAAAAGTGAGTATGAAAAAACAAAGGAATCATCATGAAAAATAAAAATTTTATCATCATAATTATAGGACAAATTATCTCTTTGTTCGGTAGTGCAATTCAGCGATTTAGTTTGTCCTTGTATTTATTAGAGGTAACAGGAAGCGCGGGGACATTTGCAAATATATTGGCGTTTTCCATGTTACCATACGTAATCTGTGCACCTATCGCAGGAGTACTCGCTGATCGCATCAATCGAAAAAAGATCATGGTTTACCTTGATTTTATAAGTAGTGGAATCATAGGAGGGTATGCGTTTTTACTTCTTACGAGAAAGGATTCAACAGCGTTAATCGCAGTCGTTATGTTCTTACTCTCTGTTACCTACACGCTATATGCACCTTCTGTATCTGCTGTATTACCACAAGTTGTATCTGAAGATAACTTAATGCGTGCCAATGGTGTGGTTTCTCAGGTTTCGTCATTGGCAAACTTTTTAGGTCCAATACTTGCAGGAATTTTATATGGAGTATTTGGAATCACTTTTATTGTAATTATCAATGGAATCAGTTTTTTTCTTTCTGGTATTTTAGAACTTTTCCTAGATGTTCCAGATATTGCGATGAAAAACAAATACCGTTTTTCCTATTGGAACTCAGTGAAGGAAATGGGACAAACGTTTCAATATCTTAAAAAGGAGAAAAAAGTGGTACTTGCTACGATAGGTTCTTATGGATTATCGAATATCAGTTTTTCGCCAGCGTTCACAATTGTGGCACCATTTGTAATCAATGTTTCATTAGCAATGCCCTCCAGTGTCTATGGAGCGATGGAAGGCTTCATTGTTCTTGGAATGATTCTAGGTGGACTTATGATAACTATGAAGCCAAAATACTTCTCTATGAAACGTCTACATCATACGTTAATACCGATGGTACCTTGCTTTCTTCTCATGGCTGTTATGACACTTTTTATAGAACATAAATGGCTGGTAGTAGTTATCTTTGCTCTCTGTGGTATGATTACTTTCTTTTCCCTTGGGATTTCTAATGTCATTTCTTTATCTTACATTCAGCAAGTGATATCACAGGATAAGTTAGGTAAAGTTAGTGCATTTTCTACAGCAGTCGCTACAATTAGCGTAGCACCAGGGCAGTTACTATATGGACAATTGCTGGAACGAGGAATGTCATTAGGCGCAATTTTATTGTTAACTGTAATATTGAATTTTAGTGTTCTATTATTTGTTCGATGGAATGTAAAAAGAATCTAAGGTGTAAAAAAAGTCTTAATAATAAAGTCTTCTTAATAAGGTCTTAGTAATAAAGTTTTAATAAAAAAGCTATACAAATAAAGCCTTTTGATACTATTAAGTCTTTTGCAATAATGCCTTAGTAATAAAGCTATCTGATAATGAAAAGTTTTCTGCTTTCTGATAATAAAAGTTTTCTTGACATATCTAAGCTGCATCATTATAATAACTTCAATAGCATAAGAAAAGCATTGACGGAAAGAGTAGTTTATCGGAAACATACAGAGAGAAAAACATTAGGTGGAAGTTTTTTATGAAGGAAGATAGACGAAAACCATTCCAGAGCTGTAGCGCTGAAACAGAGTAAGTGCTACCGTATGCCTGCGTTAAAGGATAGGATTTGTTAGAATCTGAAGTGAAAAGTTAAGGTGGAACCGTGCAGTAAGATTATTTGCACCCTTAAGAGTAGATGAAATATCATGCTCTTTTGGGTGCTTTTCTTATGCTTTTATTTCAAATTTGAAAGGAGAGCATTAAAAATGAAAGTAATTCGAAAGGATGGTTCCATTGTGGAACGAAAGTTTGAGGAGGTAGAAGGAAAAGAGGCATTCTGGCATACGAGTGCGCATGTATTAGCACAAGCGATAAAGCGGTTGTATCCTACAACGAAATGTGGTATAGGGCCATCGATTGAACACGGGTTTTACTATGATTTTGATTTTGACTTTAATTTCACAGAAGAACATCTTCAAAAAGTTGAGGATATGATGAAGTCTATCATCGAAGAATCACTCGTTCTTCAACAGTTTATCTTGACTCGTGATGAAGCAACTCACTACCTAAAGGAGAGGAAGGAGCCATATAAGTTAGAACTACTGAAGGAGTTACCTTGTAAGGTAGAAATTAGTTTTTTTGAGCAGGGTGAGTTTGCTGACCTTTGTTCGGGTCCTCATCTTAGGAATGTCAGTTATATTAAAGCGATTAAGCTAACACAAATTGCTGGTGCTTATTGGAGAGGTAAAGAAGATAATAAAATGCTTACAAGAATTTATGGAATTTCTTTTCCTAGGAGATGTGATCTTGAGAATTATCTAAATCAATTAGAGGAAGCGAGACTTAGAGATCATCGAAAACTCGGTAAAGAACTTGAATTATTTACATTTGTGGAGGAAGGGCCTGGATTCCCATTTTTCTTACCAAAAGGAATGGTGGTAAAGAATCTCTTACTGGATTATTGGAGGAAGCTTCATGAGAGAGAAGGCTATGTTGAGATATCAACACCGATGATACTTAATCGTAACTTATGGGAAACATCAGGGCATTGGGAACATTATCATGAAAATATGTATCAGACTATAATTGACGATGTCGAATATGCAATAAAGCCAATGAATTGTCCCGGAGGAATGCTAGTGTATCAAAGCAAACCACGTTCCTATAAGGAGCTACCACTTCGCTTAGGTGAGTTAGGGTTAGTTCATCGGCATGAAAAATCGGGGCAACTTCATGGACTTATGAGAGTTCGGTGCTTTACTCAAGACGATGCACACATCTTTATGACAGAAGGGCAGATAAAAGATGAAATTAAAGGTGTGGTTCGACTTATCGATGAGGTCTATAAAAAATTTGGTTTTTCTTATCATGTAGAACTATCAACACGTCCAGAAAATAGTATTGGTTCCCAAGAAGACTGGGAGCTTGCTACAAGTGCATTAAAAATGGCTTTGGATGAGATGAAGCTTTCTTACTTGATTAATGAAGGAGATGGTGCATTTTATGGACCTAAAATCGATTTTCATCTAGAGGACTCCATCGGCAGAACATGGCAATGCGGCAGTATCCAGTTAGATTTCCAATTGCCACTTCGATTTGGAGTGAAGTATATCGGTGCGGATGGAGAAGCACATCGTCCTATCATGATTCATCGTGTTATCTTTGGTTCTATCGAGCGTTTTTTTGGAATTTTAATTGAACACTATGCAGGTAAATTTCCAACATGGTTAGCACCAGTTCAGGTTAAGGTATTAACAGTGTCGGAACAGTTTGATGATTATGCTCATATGATCCTTGAGGAATTAAAACAACAAGGAATCCGCGTGAATCTAGATAACCGTAGTGAAAAGCTTGGATATAAAATAAGAGAAGCAAGACTTGATAAGGTACCATATGTTTTAATAATCGGGCAGAAGGAAATGGTAAGTGAGCAAGTATCTGTGTGGAGTCGAGAGGAAGGAGACTTGGGAGAATATTTGATTGAGGATTTTATGAACCTAATTAAGAATGAAATATTATTTTAGTATCAATTAATATATCTTAAATTGAAGTAAAGGGAATTCAAAGTAGAAATATCTATTTTGTGATTCCCTTTCATAATTTAGAAGCTTATATAAGGAAGGTTTGATTCAAGGTACATAAAATATGTAGAAGCTTGATAAAAAAATAAACAAAGTAGTACGTAAAGTATTTACATATATTAGATACACTAGAAAGGATAATAAATAAGTCAGTTCTGCAAAATGCATAAGCTGTACATAAATAAGCAACAATTTATTAAAAAGACGAAAGTAACAAATATGAAACCATATTGTGGTAACAAAAATAACTATTTGCCTAAATGAATTGTATAATATAAGATTAAATATGGTTAATAACACAGTACAGTTTACAGAAAATTACAACACATTGTGCTAATTGAATAACAAAACAGGACTATTGAACTATAGAAAATGGTCGTTTTATATTATATATTGTATTATGTTGACTAGATATGTAAGCGCTTACATAATTTAGATAATAAAAATAAACGAAGGAGATTTTTATGAGGATTACTAAAAAAGGGGTATCAAAAGCAATTGCATGCCTGCTTGTAGCGTCTACGGTATTTTACACACAAGTAAGTAACAGTGCATTTGCAGCAGTAACAGAAAACAGTAGTCAAGTTGTTTTAAATGAAGCTGGTGGATGGATGGAATCCGCTTATGTTGAGTGGGCACCAATCGCATCAGCAAGTGGGTATAACGTTTATTACAAAGCTGCTGGTGAGTCAGATTCTATGTATCAGCAAGTTGACAATGAATTAATTCGTCAATATTCTACTTATTGTAGAGCAGAAGTATTAGGATTGAAAAAGGGAAACTATGAAATTAAAGTAGTACCTCTCTTTGACAATAAAGAAACATCTTCTAAGGCTGTAACACAGATATTAACTGTTTCAGAGCATGTCAGAGAAGGATTTGCGTTTGCAGATCAGTCACCAATGGGAACTGGTTCTGGTGGATATAATGATGATGGAACAGTCCCTAGTAATGCACAGATTATTTATGTGACAAAAGATACAGTGAATACACTTACCTTAGATGTGGTAACAAGTAGCAGTGGTAGCATTACAAAAGCAACCGGATTAACTAATGTTTTGTCATTAAGACAAAAGGGATATGATAAGAGACCATTAATCATCCGTTTTATTGGCAAAATTACTGCAAGTGATATCACAGGACTTAATAGCAGTGGTTATCTTCAGATTAAAGGTTGTTACAATGTTACATTTGAAGGTGTTGGAGAAGACGCAACCTGTTATGGTTGGGGAATGTTAGTCCGCGAAGCTCATAATGTAGAGATTAGAAATCTCGGATTTATGCTTTTCCCAGACGATGGAATTTCTCTTGACACGAACAATGAAAATATCTGGGTACATAATAATGACATACTCTATGGTTCTGCAGGAAGTGATGCAGATCAAGCAAAAGGAGATGGTTCCTGTGATGTGAAGGGATTCTCTAATTATATTACAGTAGCATACAATCACTTTTTTGATTCAGGAAAATCCTCTTTATGTGGTATGAGTGATACTAAAGAATTTTTCGTTACCTATCATCACAACTGGTACGATCACTCAGATTCTCGTCATCCTCGTATCCGAGTAGGAACAATACATATCTACAATAATTATTTCGATGGTAATTCAAAGTACGGTGTTGGTGTTACAAAAGGCTCCTCAGCATTCGTAGAAGCGAATTATTTTAGAAATTGCAAATATCCTATGTTAATCTCTCTTCAAGGTACTGATGTATTTGGAACGAATGAAGGTACATTCTCTGGCGAACCAGGTGGTATGATTAAGGCATACAACAATACTGTAATTGGAGCGTCTAGACTAGTTTATGCAGGGGAAGATGCAACACAATTTGATGCATATCTCGCAACAAGTAGAGATGAAAAAGTTGCAAGTTCTTACAAGACCGTAAGTGGTGGAAACACTTACAATAATTTTGATACAAATTCTTCTATCATGTATCAATATACACCAGATGCTCCAGAAGATGTCGTAGCAGAAGTTACAACTTATGCTGGAAGAACGAATGGTGGAGATTTTAAGTTTACTTTTAATAATGAAGTTGACGATACTTTATATAATGTAAATACAGAGCTTATGAGTGCAATCAGAAATTATAGTTCTGATTTAGTAAAGGTTGGAGGCAATTCCATTGTTGTAGAAAATCCAACAGAGACACCAGCACCAACTGCAACACCAAAGCCTACAACAGCTCCAACCGTAACACCAAAGCCTACAACAGCTCCAACGGTGACTCCAGTTCCAACTACGACACCTACGGTGACTGTTGCACCAACTGCAACACCAATTCCAGGGGTTACAGAAACTCCAGAATTAACTGGTTCTGCTGGTATGAGTACCAACTTATATAATATAGAAGATTCTGTTTTTACTGATGCAATCTATGTATCACCAACAGGAACTAGTACAGCAGATGGAACTTATAGCAATCCAGTTAACCTTGAGACAGCTATAGAACGTGCTACTAGCAAAGAAGGTGCAGCCATTTTATTAAAAGGCGGTACTTATGCCTTTGATCACCAGATAACCATTGATGTTACGAACTCTGGTACCTCAAGTGCTTATAAAGTTCTAAAAGCATGCAAAGGAGAAAAGGTTACTTTAGATTTCTCTTCACAAAGTTATGCTACTGATACTGCATTAAATGCAAGAGGATTGCAGTTAAATGGTCATTATTGGTACGTTGGAGGAATCACAATTTATGGTGCTGCAGATAATGGAATGATGCTTTCTGGCAGCAATAATATCATAGAGAATTGTGTATTTGATTCCAATCGTGATACAGGCTTACAAATCAGCCGTTCGAGCTCATCAGTTACTAACTTTAGCGAATGGCCAAGTAATAATACAATAATTAATTGTACCTCTAAAAATAACTGTGATCCTGCAACCTATGAAAATGCAGACGGATTTGCGTCGAAGTTAACCTGTGGTGAAGGAAACGTATTTGATGGTTGTATTGCATACAACAACAGTGATGATGGTTGGGACTTATATGCGAAAACTGAAACTGGACCAATTGGTGTTGTAACCATTAGAAATTGTATCGCTATGAGAAATGGTGGTACTGAAAATGGAACAACAAATCCAAATTGTGATGGAAATGGTTTTAAGCTAGGTGGTTCTGGAGTTGGTACACCACACAAGGTAATCAATTGTATTGCAATTGAAAACTTACATCATGGTTTCACCGATAACAATAATCCTAGTGCTATCCAAGTTGTGAATTCTACCGCATTTAATAATAACCTTGGCGGTTCTAAAAACAACTTCAGTTTATATCGTTGTAATAATGCTTATGTAGCAAATACAATCTCTTATACAACGAATGGAACATCCGATAAGTACGTGAACTTAAGTGGTGAATATGTGGTATTAAGTAACAGCAGCAAATGGTATAAAGTTACTTCACTACAGGCAATTGATACAGGATCTTCTTCCTCGAGAGGAGAAGTATTATCAACAGGAACAACAGCAAGTGATTTCATAAGTGTAACAGTTCCAACCATAGGAACGGATTTCCATAAGGCATGGAGAAACTCGGATGGAACAATCAATACCAGAGGTGTAGCTTTGATATCCTCTAATAGCCAATTTGGTACATTTTCTACTGATGGTGGTACAATAGGCGCTAGATTTTCTGATGATAACAATACCGTAGAGAAGATAGTTAATATCTTATCCAATGGAGGAACTGGCGGTGGAGAAACCGGCGGTGGAGAAACCGGTGGTGGAGAAACCGGTGGTGGAGAAACCGGCGGTGGAGAAACTGGCGGTGGAGAAACTGGCGGTGGAGAAACTGGTGAGAAAACAGTCATTTCACATAACTTTACGGTAGATGGACTGAATAGCAACTACTATACAGTTCAAGGTAATTTATCTACTACAAAGGGTACTGTACAATATGATAACCTTACTTTAACAACATGTTTAAAGATGGAATCCTCAACAAAAGTTTCCTTTATAACCGATGCTTCTTCTATATTAAAACTAGTATTCAATTCTGGATGCAATTTAGTGATTACAGTAGATGGAATCGATTATACAATTCAAAATGGCGTCCTTGAACTTAATTTATCCGAAGGTACACATACGATAACCAAAAAAGATACTAATGTAAATATTTTTTATATGAGTGTATCAAAATAAAGTAAATAATGTCATAAATGATAAGAAAAAGCTGTCTTAATTAACAAGACAGCTTTTTCTTGTGGTTTTATATTTTATAGGTTTACAAGAAATACTAGAAATTCAAGAAATAATCATATTATTTAGTGCTTTTGCACTATGGAAAGTTGACATTTAGTGGTATATATTTGAAATAGTTGGTGATATATGTAAGCGCTTACATATATTTAGTCAACAAATATAAAAAAGGAGTTTTGTTATGTGGTTTGCAAAAAAAGGGGTTTCAAAAGCAATTGTATGTTTACTTGTAGCGTCTACGTTATTTTATACGCAAGTAGATCGGAATGCAACCAAAGCTGCAAGTGTGAGCAGTAGTCAGTTAGTTTTAACGGAGTCAGGGGGATGGCAGGAATCTGCTTATGTTGAATGGACACCAGTTTCCCAAGCAAGCGGTTATAATGTGTATTACAAAGCCTCGGGTGACTCTGACTCTGCGTATAAGCAAGTGGATAACGAGCTAATACGTCAATATTCTTCCTACTGTAGGGCAGAAGTATTAGGACTTAAAAAAGGTAATTATGTAATGAAAGTTGTTCCTCTCTTTGATAATAAGGAAACAACGACTATGGCAGTAACACAAACACTTTCTGTTTCAGAGCATATCCGTGAAGGATTTGCATTTTCATCACAATCACCAATGGGAACGGGATCCGGCGGTTATAACAATGATGGAACAGTACCTAGTAATGCACAAATCATCTATGTCACAAAGGATACGGTGAATACGCTTACATTAGATGTGATTACAAGCAGTAATGGAAGCACAACAAAAGCAACAGGTTTAGTTAATGTTTTAACTTTAAGGCAGAAGGGATATGACAAGCGACCATTAATCATTCGTTTTATCGGTAAGATTACTTCAAGTGATATCACGGGACTAAACAGCAATGGTTATCTTCAAATTAAGGGATGTTACAATGTAACTCTAGAAGGTGTCGGTGAGGACGCAACCTGTTATGGTTGGGGACTCTTATTAAGGGAGGCACACAATGTTGAAGTTAGAAACTTAGGATTAATGTTGTTCCCAGACGATGGTATTTCACTTGATACGAACAACGAAAATATCTGGGTACATAATAATGATATCTTTTATGGTTCTGCAGGGAGCGATGCAGATCAGGTAAAAGGGGATGGCTCCTGTGATGTTAAGGGATTTTCTAATTACGTTACAATTGCATATAACCACTTTTTCGATTCTGGAAAAGCATCTTTATGTGGAATGAGTGATACAAAAGAATTTTTCGTTACTTATCACCACAATTGGTATGACCATTCGGATTCTCGCCATCCACGTATTCGTGTAGGAACAATACATATCTATAACAACTATTTTGATGGAAATTCTAAATATGGTGTCGGTGTTACGAAGGGTTCTTCCGCATTTGTAGAAGCAAACTATTTCAGAAATTGCAAATATCCGATGTTAATTTCACTTCAGGGGACAGATGTATACGGTACGAATGAGGGGACTTTCTCTGGTGAACCAGGTGGTATGATTAAAGCTTACAACAATACTGTGATAGGAGCCACTAGATTAGTGTATGCACAGGAAAATGCAACAGAATTTGATGCATACCTCGCATCGGGTAGAAATGAAACGGTAGCTAGTACTTACAAGACAGTAAGTGGTGGTAATACTTATAACAATTTTGATACCAATTCTTCTATCATGTATAGTTATACGCCAGATGCACCCGAGAATGTAGTAGCAAAAGTTACAAAATATGCAGGTAGAACCAATGGTGGTGATTTTAAGTTTACCTTTAATAATTCAGTAGATGATACCTTAGACAGTGTGAATACGGTATTGATGAATGCAATCAAAAGTTATAGATCTGATTTAGTAAAAGTTGGAGGTGACTCGATTGTGGTTACAAATCCATCGGTAACACCGGTGCCAACAGCAACGCCTACGGTAACACCAAAGCCAACCGCAGTACCAACAGTAACACCAATGCCAACACAAACACCAACAGTAACACCAAAGCCAACTGCAGTACCAACAGTAACTCCTGTACCAACGACAACACCAGCACCGCAAACTTCCTATGTTCATAACTTTACTACAGATGCATTAGTAAGTAATTTCTACAACATTACAGGAAATCTGTCAACATCAAAAGGTTCTGTTGTTTATAATAATCTTTCGTTAACTACTTGTTTAAAGATGGAATCCTCAACAAAAACAACTTATACAACAGATTCTACTTCTGTCTTAAAACTTATTTTTAATACAGATTGTAACCTAATGATTACAGTAGATGGTAAAGACTATACGATAAGTAAAGGTATTCTTGAACTTAACTTGTCTTCTGGTACCCATACGATTACGAAGAAGGATACCAATGTGAACGTCTTTTATATGAGTGTTTCAAAATAAACTATATTAAATAGTAAAGAGCTGTCGTTTATTCGACAGCTCTTTATATAACAGGAAAATTAGTCTTACTGTCAAATGATTGGGCTAATGTTGCTGATACAATGTGGCAATTGACTAAAATTTGTAATCAGGAATTTTAATTGATCCACCTCGATGAGAAATCAGTCGCTGGAATTGCTCCAGTTGTCAGGTTGAAATAGATGTAAATCATCTGTTTTAATCTGACTTTTTATGTTATCATATGATTGAAAGTATTAGTATAATTTGGAAGAACGATAGTATGGAATTTATCTGAGTAATTAATTAAGTTTAAACGGAGGAAATATGGAAAACAAGGGGACGAAACTACTTGAGACAGAAAAGTTGTTATTAAGAAGATTTGTTATTGAAGATGGTGAAGCTATGTATAATAACTGGGCTTCGGATCCAGAGGTAACAAAATTTTTAACATGGCAGCCACATTCAAGCATTGATGTTACAAAAGCGTTGCTTATAGATTGGATTGCAAGGTATGAAGATTTAGCATATTATAATTGGGTTATTGAACTGAAAGCAACACATGAGATAGTAGGAAATATATCTATTGTCGATCTTAAGGAGAAAGCAGAGTCGGTATCCATTGGATACTGCATGAGCAAAGCCTGGTGGGGGAATGGAATTATGTCTGAAGCACTCAGAAGGGTTATTGTTTATCTGATTGAAGAAGTGGGCGTAAATCGTGTCTGCGCTTGTCATGATTCGAACAATCCAAAGTCAGGGAGAGTTATGGATAAAGCCGGCATGAAATTAGAAGGAATTTTGAGGTCTGCAGGGTATAGTGATAATGTGGGTATCCAAGACATCGTATGGCATTCTATACTAAGAAGTGAATTGTAAAATATCATTTTGCGCAGGAAAAGAACGTTTTACATGAAGCTGATATATCTCGCAGAAGGAAGCTTTTGCAAGATTATTACTCCCGACATTTTCGAATATACTGACTTTTATGTTAGTAAATAATTGAGATAATATAATACAGTTCTAAAAAAACTCTTGACAAGTAAAATTTAATTGTGTACAATCAAAACATAAAGATTGCATACAATTTAATTATAAGCAATGTGAATGGAGGATATTGTTTGAGCATCTACGATTACAAAGTAATTGATGGAAAAGGAAATCAAGTTTCCTTAGAGGAATATCGAGGTAAAGTACTATTAATTGTGAATACAGCTACTGGGTGTGGTTTTACTCCACAATATGAAGGACTTCAAACTTTATATGAAAAGTATCAGTGGCAGGAATTTGAAATACTTGATTTTCCATGCAATCAGTTTGGAAATCAAGCTCCAGGAACTAATGAAGAAATAGCAAGTTTCTGTGAATTAAAATACAATACTACATTTCATCAATTTGCAAAGGTTGAGGTCAATGGGACAAATGAGGAACCAGTTTTCACTTATTTAAAATCACAATCAAGTGGAGTATTAGGAAACAAAATAAAATGGAATTTTACAAAATTCCTAGTGGATAAGGATGGAAATGTAGTGGATCGATTTGCACCAACGACTACACCAGAAAAATTGGAAGAGAAAATTAAATTGTTATTGTAAATATTTAAGTACTATGCACACTTTAGTGCTTTAACAAGATTAAGACGAGACGGTTTCACAAAATATGAGAGAATCGATAATAATCGATAGATAGGAGAAAATTATGAGTATATATGATTTTGAAGTTCGTACAGTAGAAGGAAATAAAATATCGTTAGAGGAATTTAAGGGCAAGGTACTCCTGATTATTAATAGTGCCACACAATGTGGATTTACACCACAGTATGATAGTTTACAGGATATGTATGAAAAATATGCAAAAGAAGGTTTCGTTATTCTGGATTTCCCATGTAATCAGTTCGGAAATCAGGCTCCTGGAAGTGATGAAGAAATTGCAAGCTTCTGTGATGCTAAATTTGGCGTTACCTTTCCACAGTTTTCTAAAATTGATGTCAATGGAGAGAATGCTATACCACTATATCAATACCTAGTAAAGCAGAAGGGATTTCAAGGTTTTAATCCAGACAATGAAATGACTTCCATCCTTGATGGAGTTATAAAAAGAACCAATCCAAATTACAAGAATGAACCTGATATTAAGTGGAATTTTACAAAGTTTTTAATTGACCGAGACGGAACAGTAAGAGAGCGATTTGAACCGACGGAATTCATGGATGTTGTAGAAGATAAAGTGAGAGAGTTATTATAAATAATTTCATTTCGTAAGGAAAGAAACGGTGATTAGGAATTGAACAAGTGCTAAAAAAGTGGTAAATTAAATTGTGTATGATAAATTATAAGGGAGCTAAGCCATGTTAGAGGAATATAATGCATTAAAATTAGAAAATCAATTGTGCTTTCCACTTTATGCGTGTTCAAAAGAGGTGATTAAACTATATAAACCATTTTTAGATGACATTGATCTTACTTATACTCAGTATATCACTATGATGGTGATGTGGGAGAAAAAGGAGTTGAATGTGAAAGAACTAGGGGAATGCCTGTATCTTGATTCTGGTACTCTGACCCCTGTATTAAAGAAACTAGAGTCAAAAGGGTATATCTCGAGGATGAGATCCAAAGAGGATGAGAGAACCTTACTTGTTTCATTAACCCAACAAGGAGAAGAGTTAAAAAGACAAGCGGCAAAGATTCCAGTGCAAATGGGACAGTGCATTAAATTAGAACCGGAAGAAGCAAAAGAGCTGTATCGACTTCTATATAAGGTTCTAGATGGAATGACAAAATAATATAGTTTGATAAATTGGATTATGTTTTTTATAATTATAAGGGGCTGCCACAATTTATATTGTGACAGCCCTATTTTTGATGATAAAGAAGCATTCAGAGCACGTTAAAGTTCTCTAGATATCTTTTGGTATTATAACCATCTTTATAGTTCCTTCTCTTTCCTCCTGTGGTTTTAAGCAGATTAGACTGGATTCTTCTTTGAACCCTTTTTGGTACATATTAATAGCATCAGTAGAACAAGTTTGATTCTCTAAGCAAAAGAATGGACTGTCTTGTGGAGTATAGACAACTAGTTTTTTAAATTCATCACTGGTTTGTAGTGTTACAGTTTTATCTGAATATTCGATAACTGCACATGGTTGCTTCTTAATATTAGTATAGACATGATCAAGTTGTAATGAATTTACCTGAGTTGGTTTCGTTAAATCATATTCACCGATTGCAGGAAGCAGTGTTCCAGTTGGTAAATGATTTGGGTCATTTTCCATATAGGAGTCAGCAAATACTTGAATTCTCACATCATCATCTTGCTTTTCAAAGAACGGATGAATTGCTAATCCATATGGAAGTGTTTTGTTATCAAGATTACATACGCTGTATTGATAAGTAATCGTAGTACTATCTAAGGTAATTTGCAATGTAAGGATACAGGCAAACGGAAATGCTTGATAATACTTATTGTCGTTCTCTGGTGATATTACTAGTTTTGCTTCAATAGTACCACCGTACTTAGTTTCGGATAGTTTTGTGACTTCGAAAGTGGCATGTTTTACAATACCATGATTTTTTCCTTGATATTTCTTTCCATCAAAGATAAATACACCATCACGGATACGATTTGGTGTTGGAAATAAAGTCATAACACTACAAGTTCTATCCTCAAATAAGCGGTCCTCATAGAACTTAACTAGTGATTTTCCTTGATATAGGATTTCATATAAATTCATTCCATCGGATGGATTTAACCAAATGGAAATATTGTCGTTTGATAAGTGGTAAGTTGTTTGATTATTCCATATTGTTTGTTTTATCATAAGAGATTCCTTTGCAACGTTGATATTATAAAATGCTGTAACCTGGTATTTCGATACAAATACTTACGTATGCTACCATTATAACCTGATATACAATTTCGAATTTAAGTATGAAATTTAATATAGCACAAAAAGGTTCGATATTATACCGTTTTTTTTCTTTTCTACATGAAAACCTTAAAGTTTTTGTGTTATTAGGTAGAGTTCAAGTATAAATCATACAAATCATTTCATAGAAAAGTTATCACTTTTAGCTTGATGCATACGGTAGGGAAATTTCGTGGGAGAAATTTTATTGCAGGAAATAAATTAATCTGTTACAATTTTACATGGTATTTTTCATTAGTGTTTATGGTCATACTAAAGTTAAATTGAAAAAATAAACCAGTCAGAGATTAGCAAAAGATAGGTAAGGTTACTTGCGTACTGCACGCTTCGCGAACTTTTCCTTGTCATGCATTAAAAGATACGAAAGGAGAGAAAGATTTGTCAATAAGAGTAGGAATTATAGGATATGGAAATTTAGGGCGTGGGGTAGAATGCGCAATCAAGCAAAATAACGATATGGAGTTGGTTGCCGTGTTCACTCGTCGTCCACCGCATGAAGTAAACATTCTAACAGAATCAGCCAAGGTTTATCATGTGGATGAGGTAGTTAAGATGAAGGATAGAATGGATGTTGTTATTCTATGTGGAGGTAGTGCGACTGATTTACCAAAACAAACACCGGAATATGCGAAGTATTTTAATGTAGTAGATAGCTTTGATACCCATGCAAATATTCCAGTACATTTTGATTCCGTAGATAAGGTCGCAGCGGAACACGGGAATGTAGCAATTATATCTGTTGGCTGGGATCCAGGAATGTTCTCCTTAAATCGTTTGTATGCAAATGCAATTTTACCAACTGGTTCTGATTATACCTTCTGGGGTAAGGGAGTTAGTCAAGGTCATTCCGATGCAATCCGTCGCGTTGCAGGTGTGAAGAATGGTAAGCAATATACCATACCAGTTGAGGCTGCACTAGAGTCAGTTAGAAAAGGTGATAATCCTAAGTTAACTACGAGAGAAAAACATATAAGAGAGTGCTTTGTAGTAGCAGAAGAAGGAGCAGATTTGGCTAAGATTGAGCAGGATATTAAAACGATGCCAAATTACTTTGCTGATTATGATACAACAGTTCACTTTATTAGTGAAGAGGAACTAAAGAAAGATCATAGTGGAATTCCTCATGGAGGCTTTGTTATTCGTAGTGGGAAGACTGGATGGGAGGAAGAACATTCTCATATCATAGAATATTCTCTTAAACTTGATTCCAATCCAGAGTTTACCTCCTGTGTATTAGTGGCATATGCCAGAGCGGCATATCGCTTAAATAAAGAGGGACAAAAGGGATGCAAGACAGTTTTTGATATTGCACCAGCTTATCTTAGTTCGAAGAGCTCCGAAGAATTAAGAAAAGAAATGCTTTAAAATAATATAATGTAAAGAGGCTATTGCAACATAGGACGTTGCAATAGCCTCTTTCGATTAAGGAATACAATTAAGATGATGCTTGCAATGGAATTAGGAAGGAGGAAGCTGGTAAGCCTTCTACGTTGTATAGATTTGCTCCCTCGGGATTATTTTCAAAAGCATAGCGAACAAAGTGTGGCAAGTTCGATGCAATCGGTATACGAAGTTTATTATTTAGCGTGGTAGCAGAGGCTTTTTCCCAAGTAGAACCATCCATACTAAGTTCGAGTGTTTGTATCTGATCTCCGATGATATGAAGGCCATTCTCTGCAAATGAAAAAAACAGGTCTAAATATGATTTGTTTTCCTGGAATACAAAATTATAATCAAAAATTAGTGGACCTTGATAGATGATATCCTCACCATAAACCAGTGCTCTTACAGCGAGAGCCAAACGCTTGCCAACTGCTTCTTTATTCTGAGGATGTAAGTCATTGTATTCTCCGACATCTAAGGTTACAGCCATTGCAGTATTCGGTACATTAAGTATGTGACGCTGAGCTTCTCTTAAATAAGCCCAATTCGTACCAGAATGATACCTCATATGGTTACCAAAATTGGATAACTGTACATAGAAAAATGGCAAAGTTTGATTATGAAAAAGAACCCGCCAGTCTTTAATCATCGCTTTAAAAAGTTCTTCATACCACTCAGGATGAGAGTCATTGGATTCTCCCTGATAAAAAAGAACTCCCTTTATTTCATAATTTTTAAGTGGGAAGATCATCCCTTGATATAAACTTGTTGGCATATTCGTAAAGAAGGTTTGATGAGGTAGTGTCTCGCACGTTGCGCCGATTCGATACTGCCAAGTTCCAGATAAATCAAAGAAATTTAAACCATATTTTATGCCATAAGGTTTATCTGGTACAAAGCCTCCAGGATTTGTGCTACTAATGACACGAATCGCAATGGTATTCCTTCCTTTTTTTAATAATCCAGTAGGAATAGGGTAGCAACGAGGAGGGTATTTGTATTCTGTCCGTCCTATTAATGTACCATTTAAATATACTTGATCAGAGTCTATAATACTTCCAAAGTATAGAATGGAATCCTCATCCTGATAGTCTTCTGGCATGGTAAAAGTTTTTCGAAACCAAAAGCTTCCGCGAATTGTTCCTAGTATATTATCACGAAAAAGTGCAGGAATAAGTTGCGGGGAAAAACCTTCTTCTATATAATCTGGCTGATACCATTCGGGCTGCTTTAATCCAAGATCCATGTTATCAAGCGTTTGAAACCAGCGTTGCATACGATAATTTTCTTCCTCTATTACACCATCGACATAAGCTTCTTGTTTATTCTGTTTAATAATCGAATCGTAACGGCCAAATTGGTGAAGTGTTTCTTCGCTTATAAATGCTTCAATTGGTGCACCACCAACTGCGGCTTCGATAAGACCGACCGGAACATGATAGCAATCATAGATCTCTTTTGCAAAGTAATATCCAACAGCACTCATTGGTAAAATAGATTCAGGAGTAACACTCTTCCAGCTTCCTTCTTCTAAATTGTTAGAAGGGGCATCAAATTGATAATGTTTGGGAACTGTAAAATACCTAATTTGTTTTTCATTTGCATGGCTGATTTCTTCAGCGTTATAATTTAATGTTCTACGAATTGGGAGTTCCATGTTGGATTGTCCACTTAGTAAATAGACATCTCCAAAATAAATGTCCTGTATTGTAATTGTTTCATCACCGATTAAAGTAATTTCGTAAGGTCCCCCAGCTGGCATCTTTGGTAAAGTTATGGTGAAATTACCTTTAGAATCAGAGAAGGTATGATAAGTATGTGATAGAAAGTTAAGGGTTACATCCCTATAGGGAGTTGTTTGACCGAGAAGATTTTGTTCTTGCCCCCTTAAAAGAACCATTCCGTCACAAAATAGTGGTGATAGTTTCATGGGAAGTTTCCTCCTTCTAGTATTAGAAACATGAAACAAAGGTTTTGTAGCTTTTAAACACTATAAAAATAATTAACTATTAGCTTAGGATAACTATAACATAGGGAGGTGTAAAGTGCATATCAAATAATGCCATAAATTCATCAAATTTGAAGTTAAGACTGTAAAAAGTGCTTGACTTTGAGTTAACTCTAAGGTTTAGACTATGGGTAAGAAATAAAAAGAAAGGGATGTAAATAGAATTACATTGCATACATAAGAATGGTTTTCTATTTTTTATATTAGAAAGGAAGGTAAAAAATATGAGTTACATAGCAAATGAATACCGATATGACCGTATGGAGTACTTTCGTTGTGGAAAGAGTGGATTAAAGCTTCCAGCTGTTTCTCTTGGTTTATGGCATAATTTTGGAAGCAACGGAAATTTTGATAATATGAAGGAGATGTGTAAAACAGCTTTTGATTATGGAATTACACATTTTGATTTGGCTAATAATTATGGGCCAGTAGCAGGAAGTGCAGAAGAGAATTTTGGTCGAATTCTGGCAACTGATTTTAAGCCATATCGTGATGAGTTAGTGATATCCACAAAAGCAGGTTACTATATGTGGCCAGGACCATATGGTGAATGGGGGTCAAGAAAATATTTAATTTCAAGCTTGGATCAGAGCTTAAAACGCATGGGACTAGAATATGTAGATATCTTTTATCATCATAGGCCAGATCCTGAGACTCCATTAGAAGAAACAATGCTTGCGTTAGATGCGATTGTAAAAAGTGGAAAAGCATTATATGTTGGAATTTCCAATTATAATAAAGAGCAAACAAAAGAAGCGGCAGCAATTCTTCGTGATCTTAAGTGTCCGTTTATCATTAATCAACGCAAATATTCTCTTTTTGATCGTACCATCGAGGAGGATGGATTAAAACCTTATGCAGCGAAAGATGGAATTGGAGTAATTGCATTTTGCCCATTAGCACAGGGATTATTAACGGATCGATACTTACATGGAATACCTAAGGACAGTAGGGTGGTTACGGATGGCAGATTTCTTAAGGAAGGTGACATCACCGAAGAGAGACTATACCAAATCAAAGCATTACAAAATATAGCAAAAGAGCGAGGTCAAAGTCTTGCTCAGATGGCACTTTCCTGGATCTTACGTGATGGTGAAGTAACCAGTGTTTTAATAGGAGCATCAAGACCATCACAGATTGAAGAAAATGTGAAGATTGTCGGGAATATTAAGTTCTCGCAAGAGGAATTAAAACAGATTGAGAGAATCTTAAAATCTGAATAAATATCAGGATGAGATAAAAAGTAATAAAAAATGATTTTAAGTACAAATAATTCAAAATATATTTTAGGAAAGCACTGGGTATTCCATTTTGGTCCACCTGGTGCTTTACTATTCATGACAGGAAAAGTTCGCGAAGTGTGTTTATCTTTTTAACTTTTAATATTGATAACGAAAATTTCGAAATAGACTAGCTTTTTCCTTATGCTAGATCAATTTTACCACCGCCAAGAGTTCCTTGAAAATCATTCAGTACTGCTATTTTTTCATAATATTTCTACCGTTTAAAAGTCAACACTAAATTACACATTATTTCATAAATATGATACAGTTCTCCAGTTACACTTCAACTTCACTTTGTAATCTATGCATTGGATATGAGACAAGTGCATCATTAAATCACACTTATTTGAGGTTATAAGACGTCTCTTACCTTTTCCGCCATAAAGAAACCATTATATAAAATGCACAAAAAGAATAATAAAACATCTAGAAATATAGAAATATGGATAGATAATAAACAAATATTTCTAAATTAATTTAACATAATAACCAAAAATAAAGAAGTTTATTTTAAAAAATAGCAATATATGAATATCGAAAAGCAAAATATGGTAAGCATGTTTTAAAAAAAATACATATAATGGAATCATATACAAAGGATATTGAATTAACAATTGGGAGGAGAAATGTTTTATGAAAAAAGAGCAAACATTAAAGTCCAAAAAGGCAAAACAAGAACCGCTCTTAAGGCATATAAAGCGAAATTGGCATCTATATGCATTTCTAGTGATACCGATTGTGTACTATGTGATTTTTCGCTATATTCCAATGTTTGGTAACATCATAGCGTTTCGTAAGTACCGAGCAGGAAGTAGTATTTTCGGAGATGAGTGGAGTGGATTAAAGTATTTTAAACAGTTTATGGCGGACCAAAGCTTCTGGCGTGCATTTAAAAATACTTTATTCTTAAATGTTTCTTATTTACTAATACGTTTTCCTGCAACCTTAATCTTTGCGTTACTCCTTAATGAGATACGGTGCCTGCCATGGAAAAAATTTGTTCAGACAGTTTCCTACCTACCGCACTTTATCTCCATGGTAATCGTAGCTGGAATGGTAAAAGAATTACTTTCTACGAATGGACCAATCAATTCTCTCTTGGCGGCCATGGGGAAAGATACAATTCCGTTCATTTCCATACCAGAATGGTTTCCAACCATCTTTGTTGGATCAGGAATTTGGCAAGGACTGGGATGGGGAACCATATTGTACTTAGCTGCAATCGCAGGAATTAGCCCGAGTCTTTATGAAGCGGCTACGGTGGATGGGGCGAATCGATTTAAACGTGTGTGGCATATCACATTACCTTGTATCCTTCCAACAATAACAACCTTGTTGATATTAGATATCGGTGGATTAGTTGGTTCAGGTGGTGCTTTTGAAAAAGTATTTTTGCTATATAACCCAATGACATATGAAACTTCTGATATTGTTTCTACCTATGTTTATCGAATGGGTGTTGGTTCTGGTAACTATAGTTATGCTACAGCAGTTGGTTTGTTTGAGGGTATCATTAATTTGGCACTTCTTATGACAGCAAATATCATTTCAAGGAAAACCACTGAAAGCGGACTGTGGTAATAGGAGGTAGCGAGATGTCAGTAGCAGTTAGTTCAAAAAATAAAGGGAATTACGTTCCTTCTAAAATAAAAGAATCCACAAGCTATAAGGTATTTAAAGTTTTTAACGCTATCCTTTTAACTATCATATGTATAGCAACCTTATATCCTTTTCTATATTTGGTTGCGCAATCGTTTTCGTCAGAATCAGCGATTATAAAAGGGCAAGTTAGCATATTTCCAGTGGATTTTAATATTGTTACATATAAGTCAGTATTTGCGAAAGGAGATTTTCAGCGATACTACTTAAATACAGTAATCTATGCAGTGATAGGAACAATAGGATCACTCTTTACTTCCTCTATACTAGCATATCCTTTATCGAAACCTCATCTTAGATTAAACAAGTTTTTTGGTCCATTTATTATCTTTACCATGTATTTTGGTGGAGGTATGATCCCGAACTACGTGTTGATTAATAAGCTTGGGATACGAAATACGATGGCTGCATTTATCTTACCTGGATTAATTGGTACTTATTATGTTCTACTTATGCGATCTTTTTTTGCTAATGTACCAACAGAACTAGAAGAAGCTGGTGAAATCGATGGATTATCTAAATTTGGTGTGTTCTTTAAAATTGTTCTACCACTTTCAAAGCCAATAATGGCTACCATGACATTGTTCTATATGTCTGGCTATTGGAGTAATTGGTTTACTGCATTTTTATATTTAGATGATAGAGAGAAATGGCCAGTTGCATATTATTTAAGACAAATTATTATTGGTACTTCAACTTCAGCGAATCCTGGTGCAGCAAATGCAGAGACCATGCAAATTGCAGCCAATATTAAATCTTGCTGTATGGTATTGATGGCAGTACCTATCATTTGTGTATATCCGTTTATACAGAAGTACTTTGTACAAGGAATGATGCTCGGTGGCGTTAAGGAATAGACAATAAAATCGAGGCCTTTCACGAGATACTTTCTTTCGATGGAAAGTTAGTATAGAAATCAACAAATCTTTTATGGGAGGGAAAATATGAAGAAAAAGGTTCTAAGTTTAGTTTTATGTGTAGCCATGGTAGTATCATTAGCTGCGTGTGGTAACAAGGGTAAAGAGTCTAATAACAATAACAATATTACAAATGAACCGACTGCTACAAAAGTACCAGAGGCAACACAAGCACCGGTAGAAGAAAAATTAGGTTATGAGTTTGGCTTAAATACATTTCATTCGGATGAGCCAGTTACATATTCCATGTTCTTTAGTGATGCCAGCTGGTATCCAATGGTAGAGAGATGGGAAACAGAAGGTTTATTTGCTAAGATTAAAGAATTAACGAATGTTACATTGGAAGTAACAAAAATTGATAGTGGTGACTATGATAACAAAAAAGCTCTTATGATTAATGGTGGAGAATCGGCTTATATCATTCCAAAAACTTACGATGAATCAGCATTTGTGGATGGTGGTGCGGTAGTGGCAGTATCTGATTGGGTACAATATATGCCAAACTATCAAGATTTCTACACAAAATACAACATGGAAGCTGATGTTAAGACAATTGTTCGTGCAGATGGCAAGTACTATCGTCTTCCAGGTATGAAGGAAAGTGCATTACAAGATTATACCTTTTTAATTCGCGATGATATCTTTAAGGCAGCTGGATATGATGTTTCAACCTTAGAAAATGATTGGACTTGGGATGAATTGTACGATGTCTTAGTTGGTGTTAAGGCATATATGGTAAGTAAAGGTATGTGTAAGGAAAGTGACTACATCTGGTCTGATTTATGGTGTGGTACGGAATCCGGTCAAGGGAATGGCGGTAACCTTCTTAAGTTAATAGCCGCATCCTATGATGTACCTTCTGGATGGGCAATTGGTAATGGTATGCAATATGATGCTGAAACTGATCAGTGGTATTTTGCATCAACATCAGATGATTACAAAGAGTTTGTAACGGTTGCAAATAAATATATCGCTGGAGGTATCTTAGATCCTGAAACATTTACCCAAGATGATGTAACAGCAAACAATAAATTCTATCGTGGTGAGACAGTAATTATCAGTGTTAATCGTTCTCAGTACACAGCATGGTTACAGGGATTGGATGAAGGTTTAGGAGCAGGAAACTACGCTACCTATTTAACGGTATATCCAAGAGGAAATAATGAGTACACATCTGAGAACTCTCGTCTTGAGAATGGTGTCATGATTGCTAGTAAGGCTTTGAAGGAACTTGGAGAAGATGATTTTATTAAGATGCTTCGTTTTGTTGACTGGTTATGGTACTCCGATGCTGGTAAGACACTTGCTAAATGGGGGGTTGAGGGAGAACATTGGAATTATGTAACCGATGAAGCAACTGGACTCAAAGTAAAAGCATTAACAGAAAACTGGTTCTGTGGTGGTCTTGGTATCGCTGCAACCGATGAAACAAAGCAAAAAGATTTACGACTTGAACTTGGATATGCAGGTGGTAATTTCTGGTATGGTGGTAGCAATGAGCAATTAACAGATAACTTTACACCTGTTATGCAGGATTACTATGCAAGAGTTGCAGAATGCAGAGCAATTAGACCTTTAAATCCTTCCTTCTCATCGACAGAAGATGAAAATGAACAGATTAATCTTTGGAAGACTCCTTTGATTGACAATGTTAATGCTTGGACTCTTAAGTTTGTAACTGGTCAGATGAGTATCACGAATGATTGGGATGCTTATGTAGCAAGTTGTCAGAATTTGAACAGCCAGAATTTAGTAGACTTATATAATGAGATGTATAATCGTTCTAAATAAGTTCATAAGAATAACTAGTTAATCAGAAACTAAATGGTTAGTAGGAAATAAATGAATATTATTAAATCAGTTACTTTTATATTTTTGTAAAAAATAAGTAAATCATCATAAACATCTAAAAGATAGACCTTGTAACTAAATAAGTTCAAAGAGAAATTGCTCTTTAACTTATCTTAATTACAGGGTCTTTCTATTTTGTTTGATGGATGCATTCCATCACTACAAAAATCACGAGGTGTAGATTGAGAACATTTTTTAACGAATAAAAGTACGATTGAAAGTACATAAAAATTAAAATACTCCAATAGCAACATTGCGATAAGAATGGTCTATCAAAGAGTAGGAAACTATAAGGTATAATAAAATACCTTAAAAAAATCAGATATTAAAGATAATAGATTAGCAGTATAATAAAATAGAGTATTGTAGTATTTGAGGTAAAGATACAGAGTAAATCAAATTGGATATTTAATTTTTATCTTTTAAGGAGGATGATAAATATGAAATTAGTATTATTAAGACATGGAGAAAGTGAATGGAATAAAGAAAATTTATTTACTGGTTGGACAGATGTTGATTTGTCTGATACGGGGAAAAAGGAAGCAGCAATGGCGGGCATTACCCTAAAGGAAAATGGATATGATTTCGATGTTTGCTATACGTCTTACTTAAAGCGCGCAATACATACCTTGAATCTAGCACTGGATGAAATGGATAGAGCCTGGTTACCTGTGGTGAAAAGCTGGAAACTCAATGAGAGGCACTATGGAACGTTACAGGGATTAAATAAATCGGAAACAGCTGAAAAATATGGAGAAGAACAAGTAAAGATATGGAGACGCAGTTATGATATAGCTCCACCTTTACTTAAGGAGGATGATGAGCGTAATCCAAAATATCAAGAGCAGTATAGAAACGAAAGTAGTGAGGTACTTCCTTTCGGAGAGAGCTTAAAAGATACTATCGCTAGAGTAGTACCTTATTATAATGAGGTCATATTAAAAGATATGATGGCAGGTAAAAGAGTCTTAATAGCAGCACATGGTAATTCCTTACGTGCACTGGTAAAATATATTGAAGATATGTCACCAGAAGAGATATTAAATGTTAACATTCCCACTGGAATACCTTTAGTCTATGAATTGGATGAGAAGGGAAAATTCCTTTATAAAGCATATCTTGGTGATCCGGAGAGGGTAAAGGCTAAGATTGAAAAGGTGTCTGCTCAGGGAAAAGCTACAATTGAATAGTAGATTGCAAAACAAAAAGATACAAAATTCTGATTGGAATTTTGTATCTTTTTTGTTTTTCTTGTAGTTTATTCCTGCCTGAATGTTTCTTTTATCAAAGACTTTTTTATATGAAGTATAGTTATGTTAAAAATACATACTATATTTGGGTAACTGTGGAACTTAAAAAAGGTGATGACAAATGAACACATTCGAATTGAAAACGAAAGTCGTATTTGGACAGGAAGCTTTGCAATATTTGCAATCCCTGAGACAAAAGAAAATATTTATCGTAACCGACCCATTTATGGTGAAGTCCGGAATGATTGACTCCATCACCAAGTATTTGGCTGAAGGGTCTTATAAAGTTTTTAGTGACATTGTACCAGATCCACCGATGGAATTAGTGGTGAAAGGTGTAGGAGAAGTCACAGCTTTTAAACCTGACGCCGTAGTTGCGGTTGGTGGAGGTTCTGCAATTGATGCAGCGAAGGCAATTATGCATTTTTCAAAGGAGATTGGAAAACTAGAGGACATGCAATTTATTGCGATTCCAACGACAAGTGGGACGGGGTCTGAAGTAACCTCCTTTGCTGTAATTACAGATACAGAGAAAGGAATCAAGTATCCTTTGGTATCGGAGGCTTTGATACCAGATATCGCGATATTGGAGCCGAATCTTGTGAAATCTGTTCCACCTGCAATTGTTGCAGATACGGGGATGGATGTTTTAACACATGCGATAGAAGCTTATGTTTCTACAAAGGCAACTGATTTTTCAGATGCATTCGCTGAAAAAGCTATCTCTTTAGTATTTCAATATCTTTTACGGTCTTATGAAAGTTCAGAAGATATGGAAGCAAAGGAAAGAATGCATAATGCATCGTGTCTTGCTGGTATCTCTTTTAATCTGGCTTCTCTTGGTTTAAATCATGCGATTGCACACAACATAGGTGGTAAGCTACATGTACCTCATGGAAGAACGAATGCTATTTTACTTGCGCATGTCATTGAATTTAACAGTAATATTACAGGATTCACACCAAAGGATTATTCAGAAGCGGCGATGAAATATGCAAAAATAGCAAAACTCATCGGTATCTCAGGTAGCACAGTTAGATTAAGTGTGAAAAACTTAATTAGCGAGATTTCTAAATTGATGCTTCGAATGAAAATGTCAACAAAGCTAACGGAATGTCAGATTAATAAGGAAGATATTCTAAAAGAAAAGAAGGCAATTGCAGAAGGTGCGTTAAATGACGCTTGTATTATAACTAATCCGCGCGTAGCTAGCATTTCAGATATTACTGAAATCATTCATAAGATTTCATAAAGCAGGAAACGGTGGTGAGGACTTGTGATACAAATCGATGAAAAGCAAAGAATTATTCAGGAATTCGTACCTGGTAAACAGATTACACTCGCCCATATTATTGCGAACCCTACAGAGGAGATTTATCAAAAACTCGGACTGATCTCAGAGGAAATTAATGCAATTGGGATTATGACAATAACGCCTAGTGAAGGGGCTATCATTGCTGCAGATGTTGCTACCAAAGCTTCGGATGTTAGGCTTGGGTTTATTGACCGCTTTAGTGGAGCACTAGTAATTACAGGAGATGTCAGTTCTGTCGAATCAGCAATTCGAGATGTAGTGTCGGTACTATCTAATAATCTTTATTTTACTCCAGCTGCAATTACAAGGACGTAATGTCCAAACAAGAGAAGTAAGGATAACAGATTTTTTCAACTTATGAATATGGATTTTAATCGATTTTGGGTTAAGTTGAAAATCGATCTAACAGTTCAACTTCTTGATTTGTATATGTGCTTAAGCACGCAGATAGGAGTATAGATGGGTAGTGGAAAAATAATTTTTATGGGTAGGACCGGAAGTGGGAAAACAACACTGTGTCAGAAGCTAGATGCGCTGGAATTAAAGTATAAAAAGACACAATCAGTGGAGCTCTATGACAATGCGATTGATACCCCAGGGGAATATATGGAGAATCGAAATTTCTATCGAGCTCTTATTATGACTGCAGTGGACGCAAAACTGATCGCAATTTTAGGTGACCCTACGGTAAGGGATAACTATATACCTCCCGCATTCGCGGGTACTTTTGCAAAAGAAATCATTGGAATTGTAACGAAGGTTGCTATAGCAGATTCCGAAGAGGATATTAAGCGAGTGGAAATGGAGCTAAGGCAAGCTGGTGCGCGAAACATCTTTCGTGTAGATACTGTAGAAGAGATTGGTATTGAAGAATTGTTTCATTATATTCATGAGCGTATTGATAGTTAGAAAAATTAAAGTTAATGCAAGCAGATGGGAGAAAGCATGAGAGAAGAACTATTAAGTGTGGGTATCGATATCGGAACCAGTACAACGCAACTGGTTTTTTCAAAATTAATGATTGAAAATATAGCCTCCAACTTCTCTGTTCCCAAAGTGGTAATAGTAGACAAGGAAATTATTTATCGTAGTGAAATTTATTTTACGCCACTACGTTCTCCGACTGAAATCGATGGAACGAAGGTTAAGGAAATTATAGAAGGTGAATATAACAAAGCAGGCATCGAAAAAGCGAGTATTAATACGGGAGCAGTAATTATTACCGGTGAGACAGCCAGAAAGGAAAATGCGAAGGAAGTACTAGCAACTTTAAGCGGATTTGCAGGGGATTTTGTTGTGGCAACCGCTGGACCGGATTTAGAGAGTATTATTTCTGGAAAAGGTGCAGGTGCACATGTATTTTCCAAAGAACATCATACTGGTGTTGTAAATATTGATATTGGTGGAGGAACAAGCAATCTTGCTTTGTTTTTACATGGGGATGTCAAAGATACAGGGTGCCTTGATGTGGGTGGACGTCTGATTAAGATAGATAAGAACACGAGAGAAATTACCTATTTATCTGAGAAGGTGAAAGAGTTAATTAAGAGAAAAAATCTATCTTTATCCATTGGGATAAAAGCAACAAAAGAGAATTTACAACCAATCCTAGAAGCCATGGTTTACGCCTTAATGCAGAGTGTTGGGATTAGGCCAATGAACGATGATTTTTCATTATTTATTACACACAAAGAGGGAGAGGAGGTTACGAAGTTTACTTGCCATGAAACAATAGAGAGAGGATGCCCAATCACTAGTATTACTTTTTCTGGTGGTGTAGCAGATTATATTTATCGAAAAGAAGAAGTAACAGATGATTTTGCTTATGGCGATATCGGAATTTTATTAGGACAAGCCATTAAAGAATCCCCATTATGCAAAGAACTCACGGTGCTTAAAAGTGTTGAGACAATACGGGCAACCGTAGTCGGAGCTGGCACTCATACAATGGAAATCAGTGGTAGTACAATAACATATACTACAAACGCCTTTCCAATTAAAAATCTACCAATTCTTAAGTTATCAAAAGATGAAGAAGAGTCCGCAATTAGTATGGAACAGGCAATTTCAACGAAACTAAATTGGTTTAAGTTAGAAGGTAATCTCCAAAAAGTTGCGATTGCTTTTGAGGGAAGTAAAACCCCCTCCTTTTTGCAGGTGACTGACTATGCAAAAGGTCTTATAGGAGGAATGAAAGAATTAATGGAGAATGATCTTCCCTATATTATCTTAGTTGAAAGTGATATGGCAAAAGTTTTGGGGCAGTCAATGTATCGAATGCTTGAATATAAAAAAGATATTATATGTCTGGATAGCATCCATGTGGAGAATGGGGACTATGTTGATATTGGGAAACCGGTAGCAGAAGGTACCGTGTTACCTGTAGTTGTAAAAACTTTGGTATTTAATAAATAGAAAGTTGCATTTTGGTAATCCTAAATGCAGGTAAGTTGAAGAAAGAATTCTAATGGGAGATGAAATGCCTTTGTCCTTGGCATAAACTTCATTAGCGCGAAAGTGTTAAGATTCATTTATTTAAATTACGAAATGATACGCGTGTCTCGGAATAGTTTCGTTATTTTTAAACTATTAGCACGCAGATAGGAGTGGACTATGATTTTAAAAGCACAATTGTTCGGACATACCTATGAGTTTAAATCACTTATGGATGTCATGGCAAAGGCAAATGAGGAAAAATCGGGTGATACCCTTGCTGGAGTTGCTGCAGAGTCTGCAGAAGAACGTGTGGCAGCGAAGATTGTACTTGCGAACATAACCTTAGAGCAGCTTCGCAATAATCCTGCGGTTCCTTATGAAATCGATGAGGTAACCAGAATCATTCAGGATGATGTGAATGAAAAAATCTACAATGAAATCAAACATTGGACCGTTGCTGAGTTCCGGGAATGGATTTTAGATGAGAATACAACTGGTGCTGATATCAGAAGAATTAGTCGCGGTATTACTTCTGAAATGGTGGCTGCGGTTGCAAAGTTAATGTCAAATATGGACTTAGTATATGGTGCTAGAAAAATACGTGTTACAGCTCATTGTAATACAACGATTGGAGAACCAGGGACATTAAGCTGTCGTCTTCAACCAAACCACCCAACGGATGATCCTGACGGTATCATGGCTTCATTATTAGAAGGACTAACCTTTGGAGCAGGAGATGCACTTCTTGGATTAAACCCAGTAGATGACTCAACAGAAAGCGTAGTTCGTGTCTTAAAGAGATTTGAAGACATCAAACAAAAATATAAGATTCCAACTCAGACCTGTGTACTTGCCCATGTTACTACACAGATGGATGCTATCAGAAAAGGTGCACCATCGGATTTAATCTTCCAATCCATCGCAGGATCTGAAAAAGGAAATGAAGCCTTCGGATTCACTGCTGCGATTATCGAAGAAGCAAGGCAGTTAGCTTTATCAGAAGGAACTGCAGAAGGTCCAAACGTCATGTATTTTGAAACTGGACAAGGTTCTGAATTATCCTCAGAAGCACACCATGGTGTTGATCAAGTGACTATGGAAGCACGCTGCTATGGCTTTGCAAAACACTTTAATCCATTTGTTGTAAATACTGTGGTTGGTTTCATCGGTCCGGAATACCTCTATGATGGGCGCCAAGTAAACCGTGCAGGACTTGAAGATCACTTTATGGGTAAGCTAACTGGTATCTCGATGGGGTGTGATGCTTGCTATACGAACCATATGAAAGCAGATCAGAACACGATTGAAGACCTATCGGTACTGTTAACCACCGCAGGCTGCAATTACTTTATGGGAATACCTCATGGTGATGATGTCATGCTCAACTATCAGACCACTGGTTATCATGAAACTGCTGCGCTTCGTGAAATGTTTGGTTTAACAGCCATCAAACCATTCCAAGAATGGATGATTCGTATGGGCTTTATTGACGAAAAAGGCAAGCTGACAAAATTAGCCGGTGATGCTTCCGTCTTATTCTAGTAATGGGAAGTGTGAAGTATAGCGATACGCACAAGTCTTCAGATTATGAAAGGAGATTTCATGTATGGATGAACAAAATTTAAGAAAAATGGTGGAGCAGATGGTGGAGCAGATGATTAGCGGAGGTGGTGCTGTTATCAATAACAAACCATCCAAAAGCTCAGTTAGCCAAGGAACAGCTACTGCTGTATCATCGGAATGCTTACCTGATATAACTAAAATAGATTTAAAGTCCTGGTTTTTATTAGATCATGCTAAGAATAAAGAAGAATATCTTCATATGAAGAGTAAGACACCGGCAAGACTTGGTGTTGGCAGAGCAGGAGCACGTTATAAAACCATGTCAATGCTTCGTGTGAGAGCGGACCATGCAGCTGCTCAAGATGCGGTATTCTCTGATGTCTCAGAGGAGTTTGTAAAGAAAAACAATTTTGTATTTGTAAAAACGCTTTGTAAAGATAAAGACGAGTATTTAACAAGACCTGATCTTGGACGTAGATTTGGTAAAGAAGAACTGGAGCTAATCAAAAAAATATGTGGGCAAAGTCCAAAGGTTCTTATCATTGTTGGCGATGGCCTATCCTCCTCTGCGATTGAAGCAAACGTAGAGGATATGATTCCAGCATTAAAACAAGGTCTAAGCATGTATCAGATTAATGTGCCACCAATCCTTTTTATCAAATACGCGAGAGTAGGTGCGATGGACGATATCGGTCAAGCAACAGATGCAGATGTTATTTGTATGTTGGTTGGAGAGCGTCCTGGTTTAGTTACCGCAGAATCTATGTCTGCTTATATTTGTTACAAACCAAAACATGGAGTTCCAGAATCAAAAAGAACCGTAATATCGAATATTCATCGAGGTGGTACAACGCCAGTTGAGGCAGGTGCTCATGCCGCAGAATTAATTAAAAAGATGTTAGATAAAAAAGTATCTGGTATTGAATTAAAGGGTTAATGGATATGAAGTTAGTGTGAAAAATTAAGACTTTTTACACTATTGCGAAGAATGGAGGTTATTATGAAGAATGATAAATTACACCCAAATATTTTAGCGGTGCGGATTATCTCTAATGTAAGTCCGGATTTAGCTGAAAAACTTTCACTTGGTGAGCGGCATAAGAGTCTTGGAATAATTACAGCAGATAGTGATGATGTGACTTATACCGGTTTGGATGAAGCAACAAAAGCTGCTGATGTTGAAGTGGTTTATGCTAGATCCTTCTATGGCGGTGCTGCGAATGCAAATACAAAACTTGCAGGTGAAGTAATTGGTATCCTTGCAGGTCCAAGTCCTGCTGAGGTTCGTAGTGGTCTCAATGCCTGCATTACATTTATGGAAAATGATGCTTACTTCATTAGTGCGAATGAGGATGATTCTATCGTCTATTATGCTCATACTGTTTCAAGAACAGGATCTTATCTCTCGAAGGTTGCTGGGATAACGGAAGGAGAAGCGCTTGCTTATGTCATTGCCCCTCCTCTAGAAGCAATTTACGCTCTTGATGCAGCCATGAAGGCAGCGGATGTAAGATTATGCGAGTTTTACGGACCTCCAAGTGAGACAAACTTCGGTGGTGGATTATTAACAGGTTCTCAATCTGCTTGCTATGCGGCCTGCAATGCATTTGCAGAAGCAGTAAGAAGTGTAGCGGAACGGCCAAAGGAATATCAATAAGATGCAAGCATTAGGAATGATTGAGGTGATTGGTTTACCACCCGCAATTGAAGCGGCGGATTCTGCCCTTAAAGCGGCAAACGTTACGTTACTAGCAATAGCAAAAGCGGATGCTGGTATTCTAACCGTCGAAATCACCGGAGATGTAGGAGCAGTTACCGCTGCTGTAGATGCAGGCGCCGCAGCAGCAGGGCGTGTTGGTACACTAAGGGCAAAACATGTCATACCACATGTGGATGAGAGTCTTGCTGGTAAGATGTTAATGAAGGGAACTACGCTTTTTCAGCCCAAAACCAAGCCTATAAAATCTGTCGATAACAGCATGGATGCTAGTTTTACTAATTCGCAGGCAGATGGGGCCATGAAAGTGAAAGAGATCTCCGATACTAGCATTTTTTCAATAGATTCTAGTAAGAATGTTGATCGTGTTCAAACGGAAGAAACTAATAATAGAGAAGAAAACACATTGAAAATAGAGAGCTCTTCAAAGGAAGTTGATGCATCAAAGGAAATTGATGCTTCTGATGAAGTTACTTCATCTACTAAGGATTCTAACATCTTACGTAATGATACAGCCAATATAGTTTCTCCGAATGATATTAACATCGGAAGAGATGATATCTTTGGAGAAAGTACAATCGACAGTATAAAAGATGAAAATCAGATCTATACCGTTACTGATTTAAAGAAAAAGAGCAATGATACGCTTCGTGCAATCTTACAAAGTCAAGGTGTGGAATTAACAGAAATTCATAAGAGTGCAAAGAAACAGGAATTAATTCAACTTATTATAGCGCAGCAAAATCGTAGATAAGAAGGAGACGGCGGATGGAGTTACAAGAGAAAGATTTAATGTCAATACAAGAAGTCCGTTTGCTTTTAAAAACAGCAAAGGAAGCCCACAAGATATTAGTAACCTTCAATCAGGAACAAATCGATCGTATTGTTAAGGCAATTACAGAAGCCTCTTTAAAGCATGCAGAACGTCTTGCAAAGATGGCAAATGAAGAAACCGGATTTGGTATCTGGCAGGATAAAGTAATAAAAAATGTGTTTGGATCCATGGGAATCTACGAAGCAATCAAGGATCAAAAAACAATTGGTATCCTTAAGGAGGATAAGAAGAACGGAACCATGGAAATTGGTGTACCGGTAGGCATTGTTGCAGGAATTATACCATCAACAAATCCGACGTCTACCGTTATGTATAAAACACTAATCTCAATTAAGGCGGGTAACTGTATTGTATTTTCACCACATCCTGGTGCGAAGAATTGTATCTTGGAAACGGTTAAGGTTGTTAGTGAGGCAGCAGAAGCAGCAGGATGTCCAAAAGGTGCGATATCCTGTATCTCCATTCCTACCCTTCAAGCAACGAATGAGCTGATGAAGCATCCAAATACGAATCTTATCTTAGCAACCGGTGGCTATGCAATGGTGAAGTCTGCTTACTCTTCCGGAACACCAGCGATTGGTGTTGGAGCAGGCAACGGGCCTTCGTTTATTGATAAAACAGCAAATGTGAAACTAGCGGTAAAACGTATTATGGATTCTAAAACTTTTGACAACGGTACAATATGTGCTTCTGAACAATCCGTTATTGTGGAACGCTGCATGGAACAGACTGTTAGAGAAGAACTTACGGCTCAGGGTGGTTACTTCTTAAATGAAGCGGATTCAGAAAAATTAGCACGTTTTATCCTACGCGCCAATGGTACGATGAATCCACAAATCGTTGGTAAATCGGTAGCTCATATTAGCAAACTTGCTGGTTTAACAAACGTACCACCTAGTGCAAGAGTGTTAATCGCAAAGGAAACAAGAGTTGGTGATGAAGCTCCATATTCAAGAGAAAAATTAGCTCCAATTTTAGCATTCTTCGTAGAAAATACGATAGATGATGTCATTAATAAAGTGGTGGAGATATTAAACTTTGAGGGAATGGGACATACCTTTACCCTTCATAGTACTAACGATGAATTAATAAAACGTTTTGCTTTACGTGTACCTGCTTCCAGAATCTTAGTAAATACAATGGGTTCACTAGGTGGTGTTGGAGCATCTACGAATCTATTCCCTGCCTTAACACTTGGTTGTGGTGCGGTTGGTGGAAGTTCATCTTCTAATAATATTGGTCCAATGGATTTAATTAATATAAAGCGAGTAGCGACAGGAATAAAAGAATTAGAAGAAATTAAAAAAGATGCAACTAATAGCCTCGGTAATAACAATTCCTCTTGTTACAGTGCATGCGGTAATGTGAATTCAGAGCTGGTAGAGGATATTGTAAAAAGAATTATGAAACAACTAATATAAACAACAAAATGAAGAATAATAGTATATGAGCACGTAACTGTTCTCTGAATAATAGGAGGAAATGAATATGTCTAATACAAATGCACTTGGAATGATTGAAACGAAAGGTTTAGTTGGTGCTATCGAAGCAGCAGATGCTATGGTAAAAGCAGCCAATGTAGCTTTAATCGGCAAGGAACAGGTAGGTGGAGGCTTGGTAACTGTTATGGTACGTGGTGATGTTGGTGCGGTGAAGGCAGCAACTGATGCAGGTGCAGCGGCAGCAGAACGTGTCGGTGAATTAATTTCCGTACATGTAATCCCTAGACCTCATTCAGAGGTAGATGTGATTCTTCCTCATTCGCATACACAGGCATAACTATTATCTTAGAAATAGAAGCAAAAGTAACTTCTTTAGTGATGTGTCTTACTAGTGCCGGGATACACCCGGCACAATAAAAAAGGCATATCTCTTCAGTATCACATCAAAAAGAAAATGTGATATATCAAGAATGTAAGATAATGGCGAGGTTTTAGAATGGCGTTAATTACGGAACAAGATATTCGAAAATTGATAAGTGATGGTCTTCTAAAGGAAAAAGGTGAATTTCATATGGGAAAGGACACGATATTAACTCCTTCTGCCAGGGCCTATCTTTTAGAAAAGAACATCACATTAACAGGTCGGGATTCTCATGGTTTTAATCACTCAAATCAAGGAAAATTAACTGATTCGGAAGATAAAACGGAGAATAATAAGAGGGATCCCTTAGAAGTATCTGTAGGCTTTGATACAGTATTTGGTGTTCATCTAGAAGAAAAACCGGAGCATATGACACATCTTCGTGGAAATCTATTGGTGTTTAAAGATCATAAGCGAATTATTCTTCGAGGTGCAATTGATTATCTTGAATCAGAGATTATCCTTGCACAAATAGTTTCTGAACGTATAAAAAAGCCAAAACTAACAAAAGAGTTAGAGGAAGTAATACGCTTCATCCGAAAGCTACTGCAATATGAAATTACAGGAGAAGCGGTTGGTGATTTTATGTTGGCTGGCTTAAATGAAAAAGATCTGCGAGAACAATCGTATCATCCAAGTCAGTATTTTGGAATGAAACATTTTCTTCCTACCTATCAGCATGGTGAGATGACCGCATATTTAAATAAATTAAGAACACTTGCAAGAAAGACAGAAATTGTAGCATTTAAAGCATTTAAAGCGGAAGATGGAACGGTAACTAGAGAAGATATTATCAGAGCTTTTAATCGATTATCTTCCTTCTTTTGGATTATGATGTTTAAATATTTAACTGGAAAATATGACGAGTAAGTGTGAAAGAAATCTTCGATTTCTTTCACACAGAAGTT
>ERZ791922.219-NODE-219-length-46708-cov-4.225237_pt1 | contig 46708 bp, 38 predicted proteins | sample MGYA00510134_ERZ791922 | MGnify/ENA primary metagenome ERZ791922 (study PRJEB30046, sample SAMN00792101) | human gut metagenome | study: EMG produced TPA metagenomics assembly of the A metagenome-wide association study of gut microbiota in type 2... | reverse complement strand
CGCACCGTCAAAATTGATCTGGAGCCGTTCACGCTCGTGGGCGCCACGACGCGCATCGGCTTGCTTTCCTCTCCGCTGCGGGACCGTTTCGGCATCATCAGCCGTCTGGAGTTCTACACGCCTGAGGAGCTGTCCCGCGTGGTCATCCGTTCCTCCCGTATTTTGGGGGTGCCGATCACCGAGGGCGGCGCGCTGGAAATCGGTCGCCGTTCGCGGGGAACGCCGCGTATCGCCAACCGGCTGCTGCGGCGCGTGCGCGATTTCGCCGCCGTCTACGGTTCCGGCGTGGTGGACGAGGAACAGGCGTCTCACGCGCTCCGGCGCATGGATGTGGACGAGAACGGGCTGGACCAGATGGACCGTAAATTATTGCGCGTCCTTGTGGACATTTATGGAGGCGGGCCCGTGGGCGTGAAGACGCTGGCCGTGGCTTGCTCCGAAGAAGTCCGTACGATTGAGGATATTTACGAGCCGTATCTTATTCAATGTGGATTTTTGAAGCGCACCTCACGGGGCAGGATGGCTACGGCGAAAGCGTATAAACATTTAAATATGCTCGGATAGCCGGAGACCATATGCCCGTAGTCCAACCTCGTGTCGAATTGCTTGCCCATACGCCGGAACCGCTTTCCTTGGTGTATGCGGCGTTTCGTCAATGCTATCACGCCGGATTTGTGGCCGATATGTGGCCCCGCCTGCTCGCCGGGGACATCGGCCGCGAAAAGCAGGCTCAGTTTGTGGCTTCCATCATGGAGTCCGGCCATGCCAGCCCGGTTGAGCACGTCAGTTTCACCTTTGCGCTCGGCGGCGTGTCCCGCGCCTTGACGCATCAGCTCGTGCGCCACCGTATCGCCTCATATTCGCAGCAGAGCCAGCGCTATGTGGACGGTTCCGATTTCGACTATCTGATCCCGCCGGAGATCCGGAAAAATCCGGAAGCGCTGGCGCGGTTTGAAGGGATCATGCGGGAAATTGGTTCCGCTTACCGGGATCTTAAAGGATTGCTTGAAGAAGCAGGTCGGACCGGGTCCAAGGCGAATGAGGATGCGCGTTTTGTCCTGCCGCAGGCTACGGCGAGCAACATTGTCGTGACCATGAACTGCCGCGCGTTGCTGAACTTTTTTGAGCACCGCTGTTGCCGCCGTGCGCAGTGGGAGATCCGGCACGTCGCGGACGAGATGCTCGCTCTGTGCCGGGGCGTGCTGCCCGAGGTGTTTGGCCTGGCTGGTGCCAAGTGCGAGCGGCTGCGGTACTGTCCCGAAGGGGAAAAGTTCTCGTGCGGGCGTTTTCCTGCCAAAGCATAGAGAGGGTTGTAATGGATAAACTGATACTCGCCTTTTGCCGGCTCGGTTTTGCGGGGCTGTCTCCTATCATGCCGGGGACATGCGGTTCCGCGTTGGCGGCGGTTCTGGTTCCGTTTCTGTTCATCCCGCTGCCGTTCGTCGCCCGGATTGTGGTGCTCGTGCTCGTGTTTTGGATTGGCGGGATGGCCGCGACCCGTGGCGAGCAGATACTCGGCTACAAGGATCCGGGTGAGATCGTTATCGACGAACTGCTCGGCATGTGGCTGGTCCTGTTGCCGTTTTCCAATCCTGGTTGGGCGAAAATCGGCATTGCCTTCGTCTTATTCCGTATTTTCGACATGTGGAAGCCGTGGCCCGTCCATGCGTCCGAGAGCTGGCTGCCCGGAGGCTACGGCATCATGATCGATGATGTCATGGCGGGTCTGCAGGCACTGCTGGTCATGTGGCTGTTGCAGCTGGTCGGTTTTTGGGGTGTCTGAACAGTGTGATGCCCCATCAGGGAATGGGATTTCTTCGCAGAGCCTCTGTTGGGGAAGGCTTCCAAAGGCGAAGGCGGAAATTTCCCCTACGGCGGAATCTGGCGGAAGCATTTTTAAGTGCCATAAGAGAAAAACGCGGCAGGTCCTTTTTGATGAAGGCTTTGCCGCGTTTTCAATATAAGAGGGGATGGTTAAACCTATCCTCTTTTTTTGATGGCCTTGCTCCAAAGGCCGTTTGTGCCGGAAAACTGCGAGCAGGCTTTTGGTATGCACAAAAGGTTTTGGAGGGAGGTAGAGGCATTTCTTTTTGGAGGGTTTTCAGGGGAAGTGAGGGAGCCTTTCCCGAGAAAAAGGCTCCCTCACTGATACTTTCAGAGTGTTTCGAGGAATCTGATCTAGCGAACGGTCTTCACAGGGGTCAGCGCGTAGGGGAAGGCCATGAAGACGTTCCGCGCCACCAGACGCCAGCGGTACGCCGCCGCCTTGGTTTGCGGGCAGTAGGTAAACGCGAACCGCGTTCCCGAATCCGTGGGGACGGCTTGCTGCGGCGTCAGTTCCTGCGTTTCGCGCGGGGTGAAGGGGCAGCCTTCGCAGGTATCCTGCGGCGTCTGCAATTCCTTCGGCAGGGTGGAATCGGCGGACGCGGCCAGCGGCTCCAGCTCGATGGAGAAACCGTCCACGTTGCGCGCCGCGCCTTTCATGAGCGCGGAGATGGCGAGGCAGCCGTTTCCGGTGAGGGCGGCATCAGCGCTTTCCCACGAGAAAAGGTTTTTCTTGTCTTGGGGGACCGGATCCCCTTTCTTGCCGCATCCCGCCGCGATCAGCAGCAGACAGCACAGTATCGGCGTGATCCATGTTTTCATTGCTTTGGGGCTCCCCATAAAAGTTTCCATTCCGTGATTCGTTTCAGGGCCTCAAGAGGGGTTAGGGCATCGGGATTGGTGTCCCGCAGCGCCACGAGCAACGGGTGCTCCGGTTCCGCAACGGCGACTTCCTCGACGGCCTTCTTGGGCTTGGCCTCGGGAAGCTGGATGCCGGGCAGAAGGTTCGGCATGACCTGGCGGACGGGCGAGGAGCCTTTGTTTTGCTCCAGTTGGGCGAGGATTTCCCGGGCCCGCTGGACGACGGGCTGTGGGACGCCCGCCAGACGCGCAACTTCGATGCCGTAGCTCCGGTCGGACGGTCCGGGGATCAGTCGGCGGAGGAAGACGATTTCCCCGTTCCATTCCCGGATGGCGATGTTCATGGTGTGCACGCCGGGGATCTTGCCTTCCAGTGCCGTGAGTTCGTGGTAATGCGTGGCAAAGAGGGTTCGGATACTGCCCCCGGCCCGCCTTGCCAGCTCTTCAGCAACCGCCCACGCCAAAGCCAGCCCGTCGAACGTGCTCGTGCCGCGTCCGATTTCATCAAGGATGACGAGGCTGCGCTTGGTGGCCTGACGCAGGATGCGCGCGGTCTCCATCATCTCCACCATGAACGTACTCTGGCCTTGCGCCAGATTGTCCGAAGCGCCCACGCGGGAGAAGATGCGATCGCACAGGCCAAGCTGCGCTTCCCGGGCCGGGACGAAAGAGCCCATCTGCGCGAGGAGGCAGATCAGCGCGGTCTGGCGGAGCACGGTCGACTTACCGGCCATGTTGGGGCCGGTGATCAGCAAGAGCCGTCTGTCCTCATCCATATGAAGATCGTTGGGCACGAACGCGGCTTCCCCGATGATGCCCTCGACGACAGGGTGACGTCCTTCTCTGATCGTGATGGATTGCCCGGTATGGAGCACGGGGCGCGACCAGTTGTGGCGCACCGCCGTTTCCGCCAGCGACTGCCAATAGTCCAGCTGCGCCAGCATGTCGGCCATGAACAGGATGCGGGGGCGGGCTTCCGCCAGTGCCCCGCGAAGCTGCTGGAACAATTTGTATTCCAGAGATTTGCGCCGGTCGGCGGCGGAAAGCAGTTTTTCTTCCAGTTCCTTGAGGCGGACGGTCGTGAAACGTTCGGCGTTGGCCAGCGTCTGCCTGCGGATAAAATGCTCGGGAGGCGTGCCGCCAACGGCTTTGGACAGCTCAAAGTAGTAGCCGAAGACCCGGTTGTAGCCAAGCTTGAGCTTGCTGATGCCCGATGCTTTTTGCTCCTCGTCGAGCAACGCCTTGACCCTGTTTTCCCCGTGCTCGACAAGATCCAGCAGTTCGTCCAGTTCGGCGTTGTAGCCCTGCTTGAACAGCCCGCCTTCGGTGATGAACTGCGGCGGATCGTCGGCAAGGGCTTTTTGCAGCGTGGCGGCGTGGTCGCCGAGATCATCCCAATGTTCCGTAATGGAGCGGAGCACTCTGGGTGTGTCGGCATCGGAGGACGTGATAGCGGACTTGACCGGAGGAAGCGCCGCAAGGCTCTGCCTGAGCGACAGCATGTCCCGGGGGGAGGTCCGGTTCAGGGCGATACGGGTAGACAGCCGCTCAAGATCATAAACGCCGGAAAGCGTTTCTCGCAGCTTTTTCCTGTTTTCGGGATGTGCGATAAGCCATGCAATGGCATCCTGCGTTTCCTGAATGGGCGCAAGCTCGCGCCAAGGGTTGCGCAGGCGCTCCTCAAGCAGGCGACCGCCCATCGGCGTCTGCGTGGAGTCGATCACATGGCGCAGCGTACCCACGCCTTTACGCCCGTCGAGGCGGCGGAACAGTTCCAGATTGCGCTCCGTAACGTCGTCGATGAGGAGGTGCTGGCCGAGATCCAGAGGCTCGAACGGCGCAAGATGTTTGGTGTCCTGCATCTGCGTCTGTTCCAGGTAGGCGAGCAGTGCTCCGCAGGCCTGCACCAGCTCTTTGCGGCCTTCCAGACCCAAGGCTCCCAGTTCGGCGACGGACTGGGCGGCAAGGACGCGCTCGGCGGAACGCTTGTAGTCGAAATGGCTCCGCAGCGGGACGCGGACGGCCTGAATGTCCGTAAGGTGCAGCGAGGCCGGGACGTCGGCGTCTTCCGGCAACAGGAGTTCGCGCGGGGCGATCTTCTGCGCCCACTGCCAGAGTTCCTGACTCTTTTTGACATGCAGCCCGGCCCAGTAGCCGGTGGAGACGTCCACCCACGCGAACCCGCCGCGATCCGTGTCGGCACTCCAGAACAGGGCCCCGAGATAGGTATGCCCCTTGGGCTCGAGGCTGACGTCCTCGACGGCGGTCCCGGGCGTGTAGACGCGGGTGACGGCACGCTCGACAAGCCCCTTGGCGGCTCTGGGGTCTTCGACCTGATCGCAGAAGGCGATCTTGTAGCCCTTGTTCAGGAGCTGGCTGACGTAGCCTTCGGCGGCATGCCACGGGACGCCGCACATGGGAATGGGGGCTTCTGCGTTGGGATTGCGCGAAGTCAGCGCGATTTGAAGCTCACGCGAGGCGACTTCGGCGTCCTCGAAAAAAAGTTCATAAAAGTCGCCCATGCGATAAAAGAGCAGGGCGTCAGGATAGCCCTCCTTGATGCGGAGGTACTGTTCGAACATAGGAGTAAGGCGGGGAGATGCGGGCTGTTGGCTCATATGCTGCAATAATGCCCACGCACGGCCCCGCGAGGGACCATCCGTGGGCATTATGAAAGATTAAGGGTTACGCCTGTTCGGTGAGCGCTGAAGCGGACTTTTTCGCGTTTTCGACATCTTCGGCGAGCTGGGCGGCCTTGGCTTCGGCGGCGTCAAGCTTCTTCTGAAGGGCCTCGTTGGTCTTGAGGGCCTTGGCGACGTCCTTTTCAAAGCCGCGGGCACGCATGTTGGCCATCGTCAGCTTGGCGGACAGGGAAACCCGGTCCCACATCAGCATGGCGAGGATGCACAGGGCGCCAAGGACGAAACAGATGATCAGCAGGGTGTAGAAGGGCAGAGGAGCGGATTCGACCGGAGGGAGGAACAGAAGGTCGAGTTTCAGCGCGACGGCCTGCGAGAACGCACTCTGGTTCTGCACGAAGAACATCATGACCAGGAAAAACAGAATGACCAGCAGCAGCACTTTGATGTAACGCATAGACCTCTCCTCATGCGGGTTGGCCCGGGCGCAACCGGGCGAAAAGGGGTTTGAGTTTGGTATAGGTCGAAGCCAGATGATCGGGGATGACCCGCGTTTCACTCATCACGGCCATGAACGAAGAATCGCCATTCCAGCGGGGGACGAGATGGAAATGCAGGTGGTCGCGGATGCCCGCTCCGGCGGCTTCGCCGAGGTTGAGGCCTACATTGATGCCCTGCGGTTTGAAAAACTCCCTGAGAATGGTCGTGCACTGCTTGAGCAATTCCATGATTTCCGTCGATTCCTCCGCCGCCAGAAGCGGCAGATCCATGACGTGCCGCAGGGGAGCCACCATGATATGCCCGTTGTTGTACGGAAATTTGTTCATGATGACGAAAGCGGTCTTGCCACGGTACAGGACGAGCCGTTCCTCGTCATGGGAAAGATCATCGGGAGGGAGACACAGAACGCACGAATCCGGTTTCGGCCCCAAAATATAGTCCATACGCCACGGGGCCCACAGAGGATGTGTCATACGACAGCTTCCTTATCTTGAGTGAAAATCGTTTTTCCTCTTCTACACGGCAAGGGCGCTCACGGCAAGCCCTTCCCGCTTGCGGAGGAGGCTTCAGCGCGGCTTCTTCGGGGCGGCGTCCGCCGTCCCGTTTCCCGGAAATCCTTTCCTGATCAGTTCCTCAGCCAGTTTCAGCTGCGCTTCTCTCGTTTCGGCCTTCCCGTCCAGCTTTGCGGCGAGGACCATGCGCATCACGCTGCCGAACTGCGGCCCGGGCTCCAGGCCGAGGCGGTGCAGGTCGTCGCCGTTGATGTCTACCTTGATCTGCCGCCATTTGTAGATGTACTGGGAAACGCTGCTGCTGATTTCTTCGTTGTCGGAGCGGGCCATCAGGTAGAGCGTGCTTTCGAGGGGCAGGGGAGCAAGCAGGGCGCACAAGCGGCTTACGGACTGTTCCGCCTGCCCCTTCTTCTGCGTATCCCGGTGCCAGTTGATGAGTTCCACCAGCGTCATGCGCACGCTTTCCCGCAGGCTGAGGATTTCTTCGCGCATCGTGGGCGTCAGCCCGAGGCGGTGCAGGATGTCCGCCGTCTCGATGGCCGGGACGGCACTGCACAGGGCCATGAGGTACAGGGTGGAGAGTTCCGGCGTTTCCTTGAAATAGAGGAGGCGGTACCAGTCGATGACTTCGCGCAGGGAGTCGAGGAGCTCGTTCTTGTCGGCGTTCAGGACGAGGCTCGGATGGATTGCGGCCAGTACGCCGAGTTCGTTGAGGCGGCGCAGGCAGGTTTCCGGTTCGTCCTCGCGGAAGATGAGGTTCAGCTCGTGCAGGATGCGCGCGCCGGACAGTTTTTCCACGAGGTTCAGGGACAGGGCGTTCTTGATGAGCTTTTCGCCCTGCGTGCTGATGTGGAAGCCGTACCGCTGCTCAAAGCGCACGGCCCGGATGATGCGGGTGGGATCCTCCACGAAGCTCAGGGCGTGGATGATGCGGATCGTCTTGCGCTGGATGTCGCTCTGGCCGCCGAAGAAGTCGACGAGGCAGCCGAACTGCCCCTTGTTGAGGCGGAGGGCCATTGCGTTGATGGTGAAGTCGCGGCGGAACAGATCCATTTTGATGGAAGAGAGCTCCACGGTGGGCAGGGCGGCGGGGTATTTATAGTATTCGAGGCGCGCCGTGGCCACGTCGAGGCGTTGTTCCTCGCCGTTTTCGTCATGATAGATGATGAGGGCCGTCATGAAGGTCCGGTGCTCGCGGACGCGGCCTCCAAGTTCCTGCGCCAGCGCCCTGGCAAAGGCGATGCCGTCGCCTTCGACCACCAGATCGACGTCGTCGAACTCCACGGCGGGGCGGCTGAGCATGATGTCGCGGACGAAACCGCCCACGGCATAGACGCTGACCTGCAGGCGGTCACCGAGTTCCCCGGCCCTGTGGAGCATGTGCAGCATGGGCTGCGGGAGCCGGGTGGACAGCAGTTTCGCCAGATTCCGTTCGCGTGCGCTGGTGTTGACCGGGATGGGCACGCCGGAAGGATCCTCGACGAACATGTTGATGAGGTCGGTGCGGGTGACCACGCCGATGACCTCGTTCTTTTCGACGACGGGAACCAGCCGCTGGTGCGCGCCCACGATGATCTTCATGAGGCGTTGGAGAGGGGCGTCCGGCGGGACCGTCAGGATGGTGCGCTGCATGTATTCGGAAACCGGCATGTCGCCCAGTTCGTGGGCTATAGCCTTGGAAGCCGTCTGGCATTCCATATAGCCGATGCAATGGCGCGTCCCCGCCCGGAAGACGGGAGCGGCCTTGAGGCCGTAGCGGTTCATGAGCTGTTCCGCTTCCCGGATGGTCTGCCTGTCCTCAATGCCGACGGCGGGCGAGGACATGAGATCCCGCGCCTGCTTGTTCGGGTTTACCTGCATGTACAGCTGTTGGAAGATGGCGTCCTTGAGTTCGGGGATGGGGATGCTCTTGACCGAAGCGGACGCCGCGAAACGGTGCCCCCCGCCCCCGAGCGCCTTGCAGATCTGGCCGACGTCCACGGCGTCCACGCGGCTGCGGGCCACGACCTGTACCTTTTCCTCCATGTTGGCGAGGGCGAACAGGACGTTGCAGGATTCCATCTCCATGAATTTCTGGGCGAGGTAGGCGAAATCGCCCATGAAGCTGTCCAGCGTGGCTTCGGCGAGGACCACGCTGTAAGGGCCGATTTCGTGCGCGGTGGCGGAGTCGAGCAGTTCGTTGAGAACCTTGATGTGGACGCTGGTCATGCCCGTCTGGACGAGATCAGCGATGAAGGGCAGATCCATGCCGTGCTGGCGCAGCCATGCCCCCGCAAGGAAATCTTCCGGCTTGGTGGACGTGTAGGTGAACGCGCCCGTGTCGCCGTAGATGCCGAGCCCGAGAAAGGTGGCTTCCTGACAGGCCGGGGTGATGCCCCGTTCCTGCAAGGCTTGGCAGATAAGCGTGCAGGTGGAGCCCGTGGTCCCGATGTGCGTCACGTCGGCATTGATGACCTTGTTCTTTTCGCCGGAGTAGGGGGTGGGGTGGTGATCCCATACCTCCACCTCCACGCCGGGAAGATCGAGCAGATCCTGCACCTGCGGCACGCGGGAACGGATTTGCGTGTCCACGACGACGACGCGCTTCACGCTGGCGTGATCGATCTCTTTTATATTTTTAAAGGTATACAGAAATACGGCGGTTTCGTTGAAGAACTGGTTCAGCGGCTTTTCCATGCTGCCCGGAAAGATCATGATGCTGTCGGGGTAGATCATGGACATGCCGATCATCGAAGACAGGGCATCCCAGTCGGCGTTGCTGTGGCAGGTGATGACGGTGGGGGCGGAGGCCAGGGAAGGTTTCATGCGGTTTCCTTATGCAGCTTACGACAGGTCGTCTTCGGGAGAGGAGGCGTCATCCGGGCCGGGCTCGGCGTGCTGGGACCGGGGATGGTATTTCCTGTGGATCTGGAGCAGGCGTTCGGACTGGACGTGCGTATAGAGCTCCGTGGCGCTCATGTCCGCATGGCCGAGGAGGATCTGCACGGAACGGAGATCCGCCCCGCCTTCCAGCAGGTGGGTGGCGAAGGAGTGCCGGAACGTGTGCGGGGAAATGGGTTTTCGGATGCCCGCCTCCAGCGCGTAGCGTTTGACCAGCTTCCAGACGCCCTGCCGGGAGAGGCCGTTGCCGGAGCGGTTGAGGAACACCCGGTCCTCAACGGGGGTGAAGAGGGGGCGCACGATTTTGAGGTATTCGGCCATGCGCATGACCGCCGCGTCATGCAGGGGGACAAGGCGCTCCTTGCTTCCCTTGCCGAAAATGCGCACGACGCCCCGCTGGAGATCCAGATCGATGGGTTGCAGTTCGATGAGCTCGGAAACGCGCATACCCGCGGCGTACAGCAGCTCCAGCATGGCCCGATCCCGGAGCCCGAGCTTGCTGGTGGCGTCCGGCGCGTTGAGCAGCCGGACGATCTCATCTTGCGTCAGCACGTCGGGCAGGAGGGAAGGGAGTTTGGGCGTGTCGATGAGGGCGGCCGGGTTGGAGGCCAGTTCCCCCCGTTCGACGCACCATGCGAGGAAACTGCGCAGGGACGAAATGCGCCGCGCGAGCGTGCGGGTCGCGTCGCCGCGTTTGCGCAGCCAAGCGATGAACAGCGTGATGTTTTCGTCGTCTAGGCCGCTGAGGGGCGTTTCCAGCTCGTCGAGGAAGTCCCGGAGCGCGTCCAGATCTTGCCTGTAGGCGGCGACGGTGTTGCGCGAGAGCCCCCGTTCAGCTATGAGTCCATCAAGCCAGCGGGAAGCCAGTCTGGCGGGAAAACCTGCCGGAGTATCGGGGCGCTGCCCGTTCTTGTCGGAAACGGGAGATGCATGGATTCGCGTGGTCGTCTTCATGTTCGCAGAATACACCAGAGCATGGGGAATCGCAAACCGGTCGCGGCTTTTGGAGTGATATGATGAATGAGCGGCATATGGCGTATGTGTGCATGGGTTCCAATATGGGCGAACCGGAAACGAATCTGGCCCGGGCGCGTGAGGTTTTGGGGTCCCTGCCGGGCTGGAAAATCGAGGCGTCGTCGCCCGTGTATTTTACGGAGCCGCAGGATATGCGCGACCAGCCCTGGTTCGCCAATCAGGTTCTCAAGGTATCCTGCGCTTTAGACATGACAGCCCCCGATTTTTTGGATATGCTGCTTGATGTGGAAAAGAGGTTGGGCCGCGTCCGGGAGACGTCGGACCCGGCGATGCGGTTCGGCCCGCGCGTTATCGATCTGGATCTCTTGTTGTTTGATCAGGAGCGCTGGGATACGCCGCATCTGGCTCTGCCCCATCCTCGCATGTCGGAACGGGCTTTTGTGCTTGTCCCTCTGCGGGATATCGAACCGAATCTGCTCCTCTCCGACGGACGGACTCCCGGAGAGGCGTTGCGTTCCCTCGCTCATGCCGTGGAAGGGAACCGCATCCGCCAGTAACGGCAATGCTGGAGTTGAACCATGTGGAAATGGTTGATCCTCATCCTTGTGGGCTATGCCCTGTATCGCATGTTCATGAACGACCGCAAAAAGAGCGGCGAGGATACCAAGAAGGAAAAGGAACATCTTATCGCTACCGGGGAGATGGTCAAAGACCCGGTTTGCGGAGCCTATATTGACTCCGACAGCAACATCACCGTTCGGGACGGCAAGACGGTTCACCGTTTTTGCAGCTACGACTGCCGCGACGAGTTCTTGAAGCGCATCGGAAAGCTGCCCGAGAAGACCGGCGGGGATGACGACGAATAATCTCCCTTGCGAAGGGCGGTTGCAGTCTTACAATAAAGAGGAGGCGGATTGTCCGTCTTCTCTTTTTTGATCATGGCGGCAGGGGCTCAGCCGCCCGCACAGCCTCTCCGAATAGTGGGGATTTTTTGGCTTTTTCGTGTCCCTCCGCATGGAGGAGGTTTTTATGGTTGAATGATTCTAGCGCCAACTAATAATTGAAGAAAAGGGTATTCCGTGGTGCATCATGGAAAGCCGCCTTTACTCCGGGAAGGGGTGTGAAGGCGATATTTTCGGAGGTTAGTCATGGATGCAAAAGCCGTTTTGACTTCGATGCTTGCTGAGGCGGATATCCGGGTTGGGGGAGACCGTCCCTGGGATATCCGGGTTCATAATGAAGGCCTGTATAAACGGGTGCTTCGGGAGGGGACGCTCGGAGCGGGCGAGGCCTATCTCGAGGGCTGGTGGGACTGCGACCAGCTGGATGTGATGTTTTGTAAGGCCCTTCACGCGCATCTGGAGGATAAGGTACGGCGCAACCTGCCCAACGCGCTGATCGTGGCGAGCCAGCTCCTGTTCAACCTGCAAAGCGTAGCCAGGGCCCCAATGGTCGCGGAACAGCATTACAATACGGACAATGCCATGTTCGCGCGTATGCTCGGGCCTACGATGAATTACAGTTGCGGGTATTGGAAGGATGCCGAGACGCTGGACGAGGCGCAGCGCAACAAGATGGATCTGATTTGCCGGAAGCTGGATCTCAAGGAAGGGATGTCCGTGCTCGACATCGGGTGCGGCTGGGGTGGCCTTTCCTTATATATGGCCAAAGAATACGGGGTGAAGGTCACCGGGGTCACGATTTCCACGGAACAGCTGGCCTATGCCCGGGAACACGATGCCGGGCATCTCGTCAACTGGCTGCTGCAGGATTACCGTTCCATGGAAGGGCAGTTCGATCGCATCGTCTCCGTGGGGATGTTCGAGCACGTGGGACGGAAAAATTACGATATTTTCATGAAGACGACCAAACGGCTGCTGAAACCTTCGGGGCTGTTCCTGCTGCATACCATCGGCAACAGCAAGAAGAAGACGGGAACCGATCCGTGGATCAATAAATATATCTTCCCCAACGGGATGCTTCCCTCTCCCGTTTGCGTCGCAAAGGCCATCACCGGGCTTTATGTCATGGAAGACTGGCACAACTTCGGCGCCGATTACGACAAGACGCTCATGGCATGGCACCAGCGCTTTGAGGAAGGCTATGCGGAAGGCGCTTTCCAGTGCAGCGAGCGCGTACGCCGCATGTACCGGTACTATCTTTTAAGCTGCGCGGGCGCTTTCCGGGCGCGTGACATCCAGCTCTGGCAGATCGTGCTGAGCCCGGAAGGTGTGGAAGGCGGCTACTGCTGCCAGCGCTGAACGGTGCGGCGGGGAGCCCTGCCGCACCAGAAGCTGAAGCTTAGGCCCGCTGGTTACTGTATTCGCTGAACTTTTTCTCGCTTACGCGGCGGTTGCGGCCTAGCGCACAGAATACCTCATAAGAAATGGTCCCCCACCATTCGGCAAGTTCCTCGGGCCGGATGGCCAGCGGGCCCGAGCCCCCCAGCAGATAAGCCGTATCGCCGGGTTCGACGCCCGGGATATCGGTCACGTCGACGATGCACATCTGCATACACACCCGCCCAAGGATAGGGGCGCGCTGTCCCCGGATCAGGACTGAGCCGCGCATGGACAGCGAACGCGGGTAGCCGTCGGCATAGCCGGCCCCGACGACGGCCGCCCTGATGTCTTTGGGGGCGGTGTACAGGCAGCCGTAGCTGACCGTGGCGCCTTTCACGACGGGGTGGACGGAAAGCACGGGAGCCGCCATCTCCATGACGGGAAGCAGGCCCATGCCCAGCTTGGCCCTATCCGTGCCGTGAAGCGGATTTCCTCCGTAGAGCGTGACGCCGGGTCTGGCCAGATCGCCGACGTAGCTCGGCCAGCAGAGGAGGCCCGGAGAGTTTGTCAGGGATGTTTTGAGGCCCGGGAAAACGGCCTTCATGCTTTCCGTCGCTTCGTGGAAGCGGCACGCCTGTTCGTGGGTGAAATCGTCGAGTGCCGGAGTATCCGAAGCGGCGAGGTGCGACATGACCAGCACGGGCCGCACTTCCTTGAGCGTACGCAGATAGTCGGCCAGCTCCGCCGCTTCATCCACGCGGAACCCCAGCCGGGACATGCCGGTGTCGAATTTGATGGCAACAGTCAACGGCTTCGCCCGTCCCGTCAGATGGCTTTGCGCAAGGATCCGCTCAAGGCTTTCCCGGCTATGGACCAGCGGCGTGATGTCGTAGCTCGCGGCAAGAGCCGTATCTTCATCCCTTGCCAGTCCCATCAGGGCGAGCAGGAAAGCCGTATGCCCTTCCTGCCTGAGCAGTGCGCCTTCCCCCACGGAACCCACCGCCATATGCTGTATCCCTTCTTCCGCCAGCACGCGCGCCACGGCGACGACGCCGTGCCCGTAGGCGTCGGCCTTGATGACCGGCATGAGAGAAGGGTGGCGGGCCAGCAGTGTTTTCAGGTTATGCCTAAGGTTTTCAAGGTGGACGGTGATGATGGCACTGCTCAAAAACATGGGACCTCCACGCTCAAGCGCTTTGCTGGTGAAAAAACAGGGACAAGGATTCTGGACGGTAAACGGGCGTGGAAACATCCCCCATTTCGTATCTCGGGAAAGTTATGGATGAATCGGAAAAAGGATCCTCTTTTTTTCGCCGCCCCCCGGCGGCGGGGAATAACCGAGGGTTTTTTTTGTTTGAAAAATGGGCTAGAGTACACTCCGCACGAACCAGAGCATGAAGCCGCGTTGTTTTTCAAAAGGCACCCCCGCGAGGGAGGCAGGCATTGAGAGGCTTCGGGATAGCGCCCGGCAATTGGTTCGAGTGATACAAAAGAAACGTTGCTGCGGAGTTATCCTTTTAAACACGCTCCTGTGCGGAGCATTTTTATAGTGCGTCCGAACGCTGGATGCAACAGGAAGTTTACCGTGCCCATGATTGTGCCCCTGCCTCGCGGAATGTTCCGGCTTGTGACAAAAACGGTTTGCGCGCCCATAGCTCTGCTGGCGCTTTTTCTTTGTTCGCCGGTCCATTCGTATGCCGCTACGGATGTGCTCACCATTCCGATGGAAGACACGAAGGAGGCTTCGTGGAATCTTGAGGCGGACAAACTGGTCACGCTCAGCGACAATACCATCGTTGAGGCGCAGGGCGGGGTTGTCCTTCAGCGGGGAAACGACATCCTGAAAGCTGATTTCGCCCGGTACTATTCCGCGACAAACTGGGTTTATCTGAAAGGCAACGTGTTCGTCCGCATGGGCAAGGACGACATCCATTCAGATGAAGCCGAGTTTGATCTGCACTCCAAAACCGGCTGGCTGACGAATGGCCATGTTTTCATGGAGGGGCCGCACATTTATTTCAGCGGCTCGCGGATCATCAAGCATTGGGGTGATCGCTATACCTTCAACAAGGCAAAAGTGACGACCTGCGACGGAACCAGTCCCGCGTGGTCGATGAATGCCGAGCAGGCCGTCGTGGAGATTGACGGCTATGCCCAACTTTTCCATTCGACTTTTGACGTAAAAAATACGGGAATCTTTTACAGCCCCTTCATGGTATTGCCGGCAAAGACAACGCGCCAGTCCGGGCTGTTGCCGCCAGACTACGGCATCAGCGATAAGCGTGGTTTTTATTATACCCAGCCGTATTTCTGGGCCATTGATGAAAGCCATGATATGACGTTCTACGGTGGCTGGATGACGAAGATCGGGCCGTCGCTCAGTGTCGAATATCGGGCGAACGAATTTACGGATCAAAAGACATGGCTCGCCGCCACCGGCATCTACGATAAGGATACCGTGGCGATTCCAGGGACGAGCCGGGTAAGCGAAAATAAGCAAACGCTGCGTACCAACAACGATCGATACTGGTTGCGCGGAATGGCCGACGGATTTCTTGGGGCCTCCACGTGGCGTTACCGCTCCAATATCGATTATGTTTCGGATCAGGACTTTCTTCGTGAGTTCAACCAAGGGCCTACAGGTTTTGACAGGACCCGTGACAATTTGTTCAGGATGTTTGGGCGCGATTTGCAGGAAGACGATCAAAACCGCGTGAGCGCCGCTTTGGTGAGCAATGATTGGCAGCGCGTGGGCATCGTCGCCAGTATGCGGTATGAGCAGGATCCTGCCCTCGGCCACGGGAACAGGGCGCAAAGCCAGGATGAACTGGTCCAGCGCCTGCCGCAGCTTGACTTGTTCCTGTATAAGGGAAGAATCATTCCGCAGATTCCCTTGGAACTGGAAGCGCAGTTCCAGTCCGGATATATGTACCGTGCTTCGGGAACAACCGGCGGGCGTACGGAAATCTATCCCAAGCTCTCTGTTCCTCTGGATTTTGGTTTTGGTTCCGTCATCGGTACGGTCGGGCTCCGTCAGACCTACTACAATACGGATCGCAAGGAGCATACCAGCCCATTGGCCATGTACATGGACAATTCGGCTTCCCCACGTCAGACAGGCGAATCCCGTACCATGATCGATATGGACATCCAAGGGTATACGGAAGCCAGCCGCATCTGGCAGCTTGGAGACGAATCGAGCATTCCGCTCAAACCTGAAAACGCCGGAAAGCAAATGTGGACGGCGGTTCGCCACGAAATCCAGCCGCGTATCCGGTATTCCCGCACGCCGCATGTTGACCAAGAAAAGAATCCTTTCTATTTGATGGAGGATAGAATCCTGCCCCGGGATGAACTGACGTACTCCATCACCAATATTGTAACGCGGAAGGGTTCCATTGTTTCGGTAACCGGAGAGGGGGATAAGCAGGAAGCCCGGCGCAGTACTTTTTATCAGGATCTTTTGCGCTGGCGGATTGAGAGCGGTTACGACTTTGAAGAGGCACGCCGGGATCGATATCGGGATGAATATGGGCGCAGGCCATTCATGGATATTGTTTCGGATTTCGAGATCTATCCTTGGCCGTGGCTCGGGTATCATGATAAAACGTATTTCTCGGCGTATGATGGACAAGTTACACGCCATGATCATGATATCAATCTGCGCTACAAGGATAAGATATCATGGTACACCGGTATGAGCTTCCGTGATAAGTATTACGACTACAGAAAAAAATTCCAGTATGAAAACTGGAACAATGTCCAGCTTACTTCGGATTTGCGGCTTATCCACAATGACTTGACGATCAATTTGACGCCTGAGTGGTCTATCAGGTTTGATGACTACCGTAATATGCGCCAAGGTGGAACGTTCGGAAAAACCTACGATCAAAGTATTGATATTGCCTATTCGGCGCAATGTTACCGCATTATAGGCCGGTATAATTACGATGGTTACGACAAGAGTTATTCTATCATGGTAGAGCTCCCCGGCATTTTTGATTGATCGCCGGGAACGATAAAATCGAAAAAACGGTTGACAGGTACGGGAAGAATCGCTAGAAGAATCCACGAAACGACGCATTGAACGTCATTTCCACGGAGAGGTGGCCGAGACGGCCGAAGGCGCTCGCCTGCTAAGCGGGTATACGGATAAAACTGTATCGAGGGTTCGAATCCCTCCCTCTCCGCCATTAGAATTTAACCCACTGGAAACAGTGGGTTTTTCTTTTGGCATGAGCTTTATTCCTGCGGATACATTTCAGGGATACATTTGAGGCTCATCATGCCATCAGCCGGGATCTCTTCTCTCCCTCGATACCGCTCCTACCTGACGACCCATCGTGGTATTCTTTACTTTCGCATTCTTGTACCCAACCATCTGTAATCACTGATAGGTAAACGCGAGATCAGACGTTCTCTGAATGGTCTGGACAGTCGTAGTGCCCGTACCAAGGCGTTGCGGCTCTCGCTTGCTGCCCAACATTTTTTTGCCCTGGCTGATGATCTTGCCCATGAACGGATACATTCCGTGCAGGAAAAAGCTATTCAATTATCTGGTATCACAAAAGAAAACATCAAATCCGTGGGTACATTTCTATTCGATTCCACATTGAAAAAAGACCTGTCCCCCGCTTCTTTGACCCTCCTGCTCCCCTCTTTTTTGAGGGAGCAGGAAGGAATTGCCTCTTCTACAAAAGTTTTTTCTGAAAAAGTTGAGGCTACCGAGGTTGGTGAGGCAGGGGAGGAGCGTTTTTCTTTTCCAAGAGAAGAAACGCCTTCTGTGGAACCAACAGAGACAGTTCGCCGCAGAATCAAGTTGGAGGAGAAGGGTAGACTTCCGAATCTCGGGGAAGCTTTTGATGTCTATGTCAAAGCCAAGACGCTCACATGGTCAGCCGCAAGCGCCAAGGATATTCCCCCTCAGGTGCGGCAGTTCGTGGAAATCGTGAGGGAACTGGAGCACGGTCGGGATATTCGCGTGGATGAGCTTTCTCGTGAGCACATCCGAAGCTACATATTGAAAGAAATTTTATTGAAACGCTGGCTTACATAGTCTTCTCTTGCGATGAGCAGATTATCTCCGGTCGAATCGCCGAAAAGGAGAAAAGGACCTATGGGCATCATAGTGACGCTCATTTCGTCATCAGGCTTTGGATCATACCTTCATGTTGATATGAAATCAATTTTTGATTTACTTTTATGATGTCTCGCCTAAGCGCGCCCTAGGGGCTGTTTCTAAATAAAATCTCGACGTTTCGTCGGTCTGCTGCTTTTGTTTTTCCATGAGCAGACACGACATTTCCGACGAAAAGTGGGCCATAATCGGGCCTATGTTGGCGAAGGCCGGTACTGAAACCAGAGGACGCAAACGTAAAGACGACCGCCTGATATTTAATGCTATCCTGTGGATTATGAAAACAGGCGCACCGTAGCGGGACTTGCATCCGGAGTTTGGGCCTTGGAACACGGTACATAAACGCTTCCTCGAATGGGCCAGACTGGAGGTCTGGAATGACATCCTTCGCATGTTGTCCATAAATGCAGATCCTGAAGCCATAATTATCGATGCCACCTTTATAAAGCTGCACCAGCATGGTACCGGCGCAAAAGGGGGCACTTCAACCAGAAGGTCGGGCGCAGTAAAGGAGGATTAACCACCAAAGTTCACGCTGTTGTCGATGCGCTTGGCAACCCTTTACGCATCCACCTCACTGCGGGCAATGTGAATGACATTGTTCCCGCATGCGACCTGATTGAAGGGTTACTGGCAGATAAGCTTCTTGCTGACAGAGCTTATGATGCCAACAAACTGTTCGCATTGGCAGAACGTCAAAACCACGAGGTGGTGATTCCGCCGGTGCCGGCCAGGCTGGTTCAACGAGAGTATGATATTCACGCATGCAAAGAGCGCCATCTCGTTGAGTGTTTCTTCGCTAATCTTAAATCATTCCGAATAGTTGTAACAATGTATGATAAGCTGGCCATAACATTTAAAGCGACAGTCATGCTTGCTGCGTGCCTCGTTTGGCTGCAATGAACTATTTAGAAACAGCCCCTAGCCAGCTCCAAGAACCTGTCACGCTCCACCGTGGCTTTCTGCCCATCTTCGGCGGGGATGTAGTCGAGAAGAAAAGCGAAACAGCAATTGTCGGAAATGTCCGGGGACTTGATGCCGTCCGACTTCATTTTGTCCTTTGGGGTCATCTGGTACCTACCGCGCTCATCGATGCGATAGGGGAGCCGACTGGCCTGCTCGACGAATTTTTTCAGCGATGGCCCCTTGAACCGCCCGGTAAAAATGGCTTCGCGCATTTTGCAGTGGTCGTAGGCGCGCAGGTTGAAGTAGCGGTTCTTCTCGGCATCACTATGGCAGGGGAGCCCCCAGTGGATGCGCTCCACGGGGATTCCCATTTCTTCCAGCTCCAGAATGACAGTGCGTCCCGCGCCGTCGCCGTCAACGCCGATGGTGAGCGCAGGGAGTTCGAGGTATTCATGGCACTCTACAGCTTCGTACATGCGCTCTTCCCGCGGCCCGGATATTCGACCATGCGTTCTGGAGTAACTCAGTGACAAACACGAAATACTATCGCCTTATGCTCGGCAAGGGCAGCCGCCATGCAGAGCAATGTCTTGCAGAAGGTTTTGTTGGTGCGGATTATGGCATAGAACGCGACCTGTCTCGCGAACTTCCCGACAGTTGGGCCAGTTCAACGCGATGTTCATTTCTGGCTATCAAGAAGCGCATCCCGAAAAGACCAAAGTTGCCGCCGGACTTGTCTCCACGCCATAGAGTGGATGAACGCGAACGGCTACGCACGCTGGAGTACGTGCATTTGTTTAATATTCTATAATTGGTAAAAAAACGATACAGAATATGTATAGTATTTAGGACAAGGAGGGGCATCGGAAACGTACAGTCTTTAAAAAACTATGATTACAGCGTGTTAAAAACACAAATTCCTTGGCATTGCTCTTGCTTATCCTGTAGAGGCAAGGCTGGCATTGGCCCGCGCTTTCTCGTGGGGCAACATGTTGCCTAACCGCCTGAGAAAACGTTGTTGCGGCAGGCCCCAATGACCTAATCCAAGGAGATGACACGTGTTTTGCACAGAAAAATTGAAGCTGTACACCGGTGCGAAAATCGTCACCCTGTATGATCCCATGCCGATCGTGGAAGCTGTCTGCGTTATTGGAGAGCGCATACATGCCATGGGCAGTTTGGAAGACATGGAACGTTGCGCGGCTCTCTGCGGCGAATACGAGAAAATCGATTTCGGCGGGGGCGTGCTGTATCCCGGCTTCATCGATACGCATAGCCATCTGTCCATGTATGCGGATACGTTCAGCCAGGTCTATTGCGGCTCCCGACTGGGCACTGTTTCGCGTGTTCTCGACGTGTTACGTGAAGCCGCCGGGAATACGCCTCAAGATCGCTGGATTGTCGGCTATGCGTATGATGATACGGGCATTGACGAAAAACGTCATCTGACCCGTGAAGACCTGGACGCCGTATCCACGGAACGCCCGATCCTTGTTAAACATCTTTCCGTCCATTTTTGCTACTTGAATTCGCTGGCTATCGAAAAGCTCGGCTACACAGCGGAAACGCGGGTCGCCGGGGGGACGGTCTGTCTTGGGGCCGACGGCAGGCCCAACGGAATTCTGGAAGAAAACGCCTCTTATCAGGCGATTGCCAAACTTCCGGCGACGTCATTTGACGAGACCCGGAAGAACATGCTGCGGGCTGTCCGCGACTACAACGCGCAAGGGTTCACGACCTTTATGGACGGCGGGATCGGGCTTTCCGGTTCCTATAAGACGGACATGGCGGCGTACCTGAGCCTTGCAAGGGACAAGGCGTTTGACGCCCGGGGCTACCTGCAGTTCATGCCTCCGGTATTGGATGCGCTGGAGCCTTACGGCCTGTGGGGTTTTCCTTCCGAGTATCTGAGTTTCGGCGGCGTCAAGTATTTTACGGACGGTTCCATCCAAGGCTACACCGGAGCCTTGCTTGAAGATTACCACTCCCGCCCCGGTTACCGCAGCGAGTTGGTCTGCACGCCTGAAGAGCTCGGCAACCTTGTCATGCACTATCATGCCGCAGGCATTCAGATAGCCGTCCACACCAACGGTGATGCCGCCATCGAAGCCACCCTGCAAGCCTATGAGCGGGCGCAGCGGGCCTTGCCCCGCCCTGATTTGCATCACATTTTTGTTCATGCGCAGATGGCCTCGGACGGACAGCTCCGCCGCATGAAGGCCTGCCATGCGCTCCCCACTTTTTTTGTCCGGCATATCGAAGTGTGGGGCGACGGCCACTACGACACCTATCTTGGGCCCAGCCGCGCCAACAGGCTCGATCCCGCCGGTTCCGCCGTCAGGATTGGCCTTCCCTTCGCTCTCCACGTGGACACCCCGGTGCTGCCGGTCACGGCGCTTGATTCCATCCATGCCGCCGTCAACCGCATTTCCCCGAGCGGCCGCCTCATGGGAGCGGATCAGCGCATCAGCCCCCGGGAAGCGATCAAGGCCTACACCGTTTATGCCTCCCTGTTCTGCATGGGCGAATACGATCGCGGGCGTATCGAGCCGGGACGGCTGGCCGACTTCGTGCTGCTGTCCGACGACCTTGAAGCCATCGATCCTTTGGCCATCAATCAGGTGAAGGTTCGCATGACGCTCTGTGGTGGACGTATCGTGTATCAGGCTTAGCCCTTCCGCAGACATCCGCAAAGCATCCGGAAAGAACTTCCGCTCATCCTTCAAACGGGTTATGTACCCGCGCCGGAGAATGCCCATGCCTTCAATTGTTCTTGACCGTGAAGAAGAAATGAAAAGCCAAACCGAATCCGTCGTCGCATCCGTCCGGCAGGACGGCGCCTCTGCGGAAAAGGGGCTGGCCGCTTCCGACGAACCGACGTCTCCCGTCGGGAAAAAATGGTTTCTTTTCGGCTTTGGCGTGCTTTACATGCTTTTCCTGTTGGATTTCGCCGCGAGACTGGGGATCACCGCCGTTTTCCCCGCCATGCAGAAGGATCTCGGGCTTTCCGACTCGCAGGTCGGCGTCGCCGGTTCCGCCGTATTGCTAGGTATGACCGTGTTTGTGCTCCCCTTCTCCTTTTTGGCGGACAAGGGCTCGAAAAAGCACGCCGTGAATCTCATGTCCGCCGTTTGGGGCGTGGGCTGCACACTGTGCGGCCTCGTCTCACACCTCTTCCTGATAGTGCTCGGGCGCTTCATGGTCGGCATAGGCAACGCCAGCTACGCGCCCGTTTCCGTATCCATGCTGACCAGTTGGACCCGCCGCTCTAGATGGGGTTCGGTCATCGGGGCCTATAACTCCGCCATGTCCGTGGGGCTGGCTCTCGGCACCACGATCGCCGGGGTTCTGGCGCAGCATTACGGCTGGCGTTCCGCGTTCCTTGCTGTCGGGGGCCTGACGCTGCTGTTCACCGCGCTGTCCCTGTTCCTGCCCAACGTCAAGAATCACGTTTCGGCGGCGAGCGCCGACGGCAAACGGGAGCATGTGAAGGTCCGGGAGGCCTTTGCTTTCACGCTCCAGAACAAAACGCTGATATTGCTCGGCATCGGCGTCGGCATCGCCAACATGGGTTATACCAGCATGATTTCCTGGATTCCCATGTTCATGGTCCGCATCATGGGCTGGACGTCCACGGAAGTGGGCGCCTACATGGGGCCGGCCTACCTGATTACCGGCCTTTTGATCACGCCCTTCTCCGGCTGGCTTTCAGACCGCCTCGGCCTGTGGAGCCGCCGCACGCGGGCGTGGCTCGGCGTGCCCTGTTTCCTCATTCTGGCTGCGGTGTTTGCGGCGGGCTTCTACTATCAGATTGCCGCCTGCTGCGCGATCGGAATGTTTCTGTTCATCATCCCCGTGACCGGCGTGCACATCGCCACGCAGGAACTGGTTCCCACCCGCTACAAGGCCACCGCGTACGGGACGTATGTGACCCTGCTTCAAGGATTGGGCTTTTTCGGGCCCATGCTCGCCGGGGCGCTTTCCGATGCGTTCGGGCTTCAGCTGGCGCTTGTCTACATGCAGCTGGTGTTCGTCATCGGCGGCTTGATCATGCTGGTTGCGGGATTCACCTACGTTAAGGATTACAACAGGGCCCGCGCCATGGAAGCCTAACCGTATCCTCGGCATCTTGCTCCATCCCCCCTTATGTTCCCTTTGCCGTCCCCCCACTTTGGCGCAAGGGGAACATATACAATGGCAAGAGGTGCTCCGGAGAAGCGCTGTGCGTCCGATACGTATCGGCAAAGGTATAATCGAATAGTGGTGGAGAAGCACAACTCCGTGTGGTGCAATGCAAAAATGACAGCTTTTCCCTCCTGGCGTGCCGTACTCCTCTGGAATGTCTTTATCGCATCTCGTTTCCGTTTCGTTCATCCGGAGTCCGGAACGCTTGTTGCCAAGGCACACTGAATGACATATCGTTTTTGCCTTGAGTAAAACAGGCCCCATCCTTATCTGTTATGAAGGGGAAATCCGTGTTGACCTCACAGCAGATAGCCCATGTTTTGGCGTTGCATCTTGCCGGGCGTTCTCTCTTCATTGAAGAGCTTGCACTGCTCACGGGGAATGTGCTGCCCGCATCCGATGAGCGGTGGCGCGAGCTGGAGCGTCTTGGCTTGGCGGAACGCGTTTCTTCGCCGCACGGAACCGCGTGGAAGGCGGGCGATGAAACCGCTGCATTCATACGTTCTCAGCTTCCTTTGCTGAAGGAGTTTTTTCGGCCCGACGAAAAGGCGTACGCCCTTACCTGTCTCCATGAACAAGCCAGCCTCAGCGACTGTGAAACCGTCCTGAGCCGGATCAGCCAATGCGCCGAACGGGACAGGAACATTCTGCCCTTGCTCGAACTGGCTGTCCTTTTCCTCCTGCGCTGGGGACGGCGCAACGGCAGCACGGCGGGTCTGGACGGCAAGTTCCTGAATCTTGTCTTTGCGGTACAGGGGCTCAGCTTCAATTCCACGGAACTGCTCAAAAAAATACTGCGCCTTTCAGCTCTCGCCTACGGCCTTGCCCGAAAAAACGGTAACAAGCGGTTTTTAGCGCTTCTGATGCTGTCGCGTATGTATCTGCATGTCTTCATCGGAAGCAACACCACGCGCCTTACCCAGAATCTCCAGCAGGCCCTGTGCCGGGTCAGAAGCTATTTTGATGGCGACACGCAGGAAGCGCTTCCTCTGTTTGAGGGGTTGCTTGCCTATCTGTGCGGGGATCTCAAGAAAAACATCGATTGGTTCAACCGGTGTTCCGAAGAAACACCTTGGTATTACAAGAGGTTCTACGATACACTGGCGGTCTGTACGCTCTTTTCCGCAGGGTATCTGCAGCAATTCCATTTTGCGCTTGGCTGCATCGAGTTTCTTCGGCGCACGGCGACGTTGACCGACGATATCCTTTCGGCGACCCTGTATGAAGTCAACACGTGTTTCCTGCTACTACGCAAACGGGATAGCGGCAAGGCGCTGGAGTTCATCAATCGGCTTCGCGTTTCCCCGCTATATACGCAGCATACCGTAGTCAACTCGCTGACGACGCGGGCACATGCGTTGTACCATTTTTTGGCGGGCGACATCGAGCGCGCCTATGCCGTCCTGAATGATGAAACCCGCAGGGCGATCACCCGTGACATCAGGCCCGCGACCTTCAAGGATCCGTTAGTCCTCGACATGCTCTATGTGTTTGCGCACAACGGCTATGTACCGATCCCCTACTATGAGCTGGAGCCTACGTTGGGCCACCTGCTCCTAGGGGCTAATGTGCATCTCAAGGGCTCCGCCATGCGCGTTCAGGCACTGTTGCTGCGCGATAGGGGAGAGGGGCCACAGAAGCAGCTTGAGCTGTTGCGCCAAAGTTTCGAGCTTATCCTCACGACGCGGGATATGCATGAACTGACCCTCACCGCGCACGAGCTGGCCAACACCTGCGAACTGTGCGGCAGCATGGAGGAGGCCCGATCGCTCCGCAACATCGTCTGCAAAGCCACCGGGAAGCCTCTTGATGCCTCAACGTCCTACCATCAAGCCTCACTCGCCTGCCTGAACGTGCCTCCGGCTGCGTTTAGCCTGTTTACATGCTCCCTTCCCGATGCCGAATCCGAAGAGAAATACATCATCGAACGGTGCCATAAGGCGCTGAACACCGCGCCGCAGCGTGAAATCTTTGAGGAAAGGCTTCATCTGCTTCTCAGGGCCTCTATTGACGGCTTCCGGGTGGAACGGGCCGCGTTTTTCCGCACGGTCGATGAGGATAATCCGTTGCAGTTTGTCCAGGCCGTCAACCTGTCTGCTCTTGAATTGAAAAGCGAGCACATGCGGCCTTGTATGCAATGGCTTGTGCAGGTCGCGCAGCAACGTTCCGCCACGACGCCGGTGCACTTCCATAAGCAGTACGGCTTTTGCCTCAGCATCGACATCGGAACGGAACCTCCGTGGCTTCTCTATTTGAGCAGCACCTATTCCGTTTTGCCGGCTGACGAATTTTCCCTGTTTGAACTGCGGTGCGCAGCCCGCCTTTTCACTGCGGAACTGCGTTCGGCCCTCTTCGTGCGGCGATTGAAGGAACGTGAAAACGAATTGCAGCAGAATAAACTGCGCAGCATCTTTTTGCAGGAGGACAGGGGCGAGTGTTTGGTGTTGGGGGCCGGGTTGAACACCCTCCTCAATGAAGCTAAGTATGCCGCCGTAACGGATGTCCCCATCCTGCTCTGGGGAGAAACCGGAGTCGGCAAGGAGATCATGGCCCGGCATATCCACCGCCTCAGTGGGCGTCAGGGGCCGTTCATAGCCGTCCACCCCGCGAGCATGGTTGAATCGCTCTTTGAAAGCGAATTTTTCGGACACGAGCGGGGCGCGTTTACCGGAGCGTCTAATCAAAAAATCGGCTTGTTCGAGATGGCGGATCAGGGGACGCTGTTTATCGACGAAATAGGGGAAATGTCGCCGCTCATCCAGACAAAGCTTCTGCGGGTGCTTCAGGAACAGCGGTTCATGCGTGTCGGCGGAACGGCGGAAATCAAGTCCCGGTTCCGGCTTATCGCCGCGACCAACCGGGATTTATGGAAAGAAGTCCGTGAGAAGCGTTTCCGTCAGGATCTCCTGTACCGCATATCCGTCGTCCCGTTGCTGTTGCCGCCTCTGCGCGAACGAAAGCAGGATATTTTGCCGCTTGTTGACGCTTTCATTCGCCATTCCAGCCAGCGTTACGGTAAAACGATTTTTCCTCTGTCGCCGGAGCAGAAACAGGCGCTAGTGGACTATTCCTGGCCGGGAAACGTGCGCGAATTGAAAAACATCATCGAGCGGGCGGTAATTCTGTGCGAGCAGGGCGCGTCGTTGCATTTTCATTTCGACCAGGCGAACATGGAGCCATTTTTCTCCAGTCAGGCGGGGGACGGCGGCATCCTTGCGGACACGCCGACACTGGAACAGTTGGAAGAACGGTACCTGCGTAAGATCATGGCGATGACGCGGGGGCGCGTACGCGGCGAACACGGAGCAGCGGCCTTGCTGCATATGAAAATCCCGACGCTCTATGCCAAGCTGCGTAAATTCTCCATTCCATGCGGGAAACGCTGAGGCTGAATATGTTTCCGTTTTTAGAGAAGCCCGGAGCGTTTTTCGGATGCTCTTGAGTCATTGGCAGGCATGGCCCGTTTGGCAGGCCTCGCCCTTGAGCCTCTTGAGGGTACATGCGGAGCGGGCGGGATTACGGTGAAGCGTCCGTGAGACCTTTTTCCGTCTGTCATAGGAAAAGCCCACAACCGTGAGGAAGGGGGCTTTATCTTTTTCATGCCAGGGTTTTTAGAATTTCCACTCCACGGCAATGTTTCCCGTATAGCGATAACGTATGGGTACTTTTCGCGGCCTGTCATCGTGGTATCATATATCATGTACCATCCGAAAGTCATTTTCGTGATAGGAGTTGGTGTCACTGCCATAGCATTGCCCCATTGCTGTTTCGGGTTGTGGTATTTGTTCCTTCGTATTCGGTATGATATAGGGGCACAATGGCAAACTCCCGGTGGAGCCAATCCCCGTCGGGGAGCACATCCATACGTTTCAGGTCCCGCATGGTTCGGGGCGACGGGTGTTCGCCGCCCCCTTTCATGTGGGGCCCGTCAATTCACAGGGGCAAGCCTGTAGCCGAACTTCGCCTGTCATCGAGAGGGGGCCTTTCCCGGAGCCGGGTCTAGTAGGGCTTCTTGCCAATGGTCCAAGGGGAGAGCATGAAAAAAGGCGGCTCCAAAGAACCGCCTTTGCAAAAAAACAGCCACCCGTTATCGGTAGCTTGCCACTATATTTTTATGTTAATATATATGGTTATCTTATAATGCAGCCGAGTCCTCCTCTCCTTCATCTTTTGAGACAGGGACAAGCCTGTACCCAAGCTCTTTCGCCATGAATACAAGGGGGCTTATGTCTTTAGTTGCCCTTACGATATCCATAAGGGTGTCGGCACCTACTTTTGCACCTTTATCATTGGGGTTCACTTCCCTCATCATGGTGGAGTAAGGTTTGCCGATTTTTACAGCAACAGCTTTGGCTCCGATGGGACTCCGTGATACAGTATCTTGAATAAGTTGATAAAATTCATTCATGACCACTCCTTAAAACTATTTTTGAAATTTGAAGAATGCCCTATGAATTTTATGTGAATATATATTGAATAAAGTAATTGGTCAATTGAGTAACGATTATGCACAAATTGGTTACCGATTTATAGAATGTATGTTAAATTAAGCACAATATAGATCGTATTGAGTTTTTATATCCGCCAAATGGAACAATAAAATCCAATACCTTTAAGCAATACACGCCATATGGCGCTCGTAGGCTCACACAGCCAAGGCGGGAGAAGCGTCAACCTCCGCCACGGCGGCGAAAGCTTCCGAGAACGCGGCCAAGGTCAGTGAACAGACCGCGACGGAAGCCGCGAATACGGTAATGGCGAAGCCTCCGTTTCCGCCGCTGCTGCCAGTGTGAGTGAGATGAACGCCGCATCCAGCGCACGGCTGCCGCCGATTCCGCCAATCATACGTGGTTCCGTCAAGCCTGATGGGCTGACGATTTCACTCACGGCGAAGGACGTGGCAGTTGGGGGGGGATCAGAGAAACCTGGCGAGCAAGAGAGGGCAGATTGGCGATTATGAAAGTGGCGGTTCTTTTGATTTCAATAATGAAATCCTTGATACAAAAAATATCTTCTTTGGCAATTCTGAATCAACAGACAAGCCGTTTAATGGGCCTTTTGCGCTACAGGTAATCTCAAGAGGCTCTAGTGTCTATAAATGGATTTCATATGCCGATACAAGGTCATTTCACAAGTTGCAATAAAACCAAGCTACACAACAGCTGGAGTCGTAACATACGGCACGGCAGGTTGGTCTAGAATGCTTGATGAAAAGCATGTCGGAGACGGCCCCAACTCCGTCCCCGAGACGCAGGGCTCTATCTCATTCCGGCTGCGGCTGCTGTGGCAACATCTTCGCTGAAGGTGTTGGTCGTCATGGCAATAATCGGGATAGTGGCTGCGTCCGGGCGATACGGGGCACTGCGGATCGCCGCTGTTGCCTGATATCCGTCCATCATCGGTATTTGGATGTCCATCAGGATGATGTTATAGGTTCCGGGGGGGGGGTGAGGATTTGAACATGTCCACCGCAATCTGTCCGTTCTCCGCGCAACTGACGGATAACCCTTGTATCTTGAGGAGTTCCTCCGCGATTTCCCGGTTCAGCTCGTTGTTCTCCGCGAGCAGGACGTTGTATCCATGGTGTCGGACAGTTTTTGAATATCTTCGGCGGGGCCGAGATTCCGTTCGGCAATGACGGCTATGGCCTTTTCCTGGAGGCTATAGCGTTCTGTCTGGAACTCGATCGGTTCTTTGCTCTCTTGTGAGTTCCCTGCAGGAACACCTTGAAAAACGATCGTGTATCGAGCAGACGGGAACGGATTTCCTGGGCGGTTATGGTCACTCATCTACGCGCTCTTATGCCATTTTCAAGTGTCGTTTGAAAAATGTTCCTTTGAAACAATCCTTATATTATCCTTTGCTGGTTTCTTGAGGTGAATTCTTTCGAGCAGGGCATTCATACTTCGATTGTTTATCCCCTTCGTGGCGAAGACGGAGGAGTGATATTCTCTGTATTCAGTGTCAGAGTCTGAATACTGCGCACGGGATTGGCGATTACTTGATCGTTCGTTTGGCAAGTGCTTTTTTTCTGAAATACCCCTCTCGAAATCATGGGTACCCCGGTATCATGTATTATTTGCGGTTAACTTGTTGCGTCATCAGATCAAAATACTGAAATCCGGCGTTGCGGATTGCATCAATGATTGCCACAAGTTTACCAACTTCTACCTCTTGATCTGCGCGTACCTGTACGGCTTGTTTTTCATCAATCTTCCGCAGGCTGGCGAGTTCCGTTTCCAGAGATTGTGATGGGACATCTTTTTCATTCAGACGGATCACCCCTTCCGGGGTTACCGTCAGGATAATCTCCGTTTCCGATTGTTGTTTTGCCGATGAAGATGTCGGCAGTTCTACGGAGGTGGCCTCCTCAGGAGAAAAATGAAGGGTGAGAGCAAAAAACAGCAATAAGAGGAATACCACATCGACAAGCGGCGTAATGCTCATGCTGTTGCGTGCCCGTTTGCGCCGTTTAATGTCCATGGGATATCCCACAGAAGGCAATGCGGCGAACGTCAACGATTTCTTGAACAGTCTGGATAAGTTCAGACAGACGGTTCTCAAGGAAATGATAGGCGACATGCGCGGGAAGGGCGACCAGTAATCCTGCAGCCGTCGTGATCAGGGCTTCCCATATACCCCCGGCGAGCACGGAAGGATCCACCCGTGATCCGTGTTCCCCTATCGCTTGAAATGTGCTGATCATGCCGGTCACTGTGCCGGTAAGCCCCAGGATGGGTGCGATCGTCGTGATCAACTCCAGGACGCCGAGCCCCCGCTCCAGCTTCCTGACCTGCCTGTTCGCTGTGAGGGATAACGTTTCTTCGTCAGCTGTCGCCAGTCGTTCGCAGATGGGTGCCAAAAACCAAGGCAGGGGAATGGAGTCTCCCTGTTTGATTTTTCCGAGCGTATGCAGGGCTGTCGTATATTCCAACGTCTTGAACAGGACTATGGCGAGAGCGAGTACGGAACACAGGAGAATGGGCCACATGAGCGGGCCGCCTTTGGCAAAGAAATCGGCAAACGACATGAGAAAATTCATGAGGCATTCCTCAGCGTAAAGTGGATGGGAAGGAGAACAATACAGGTTGCCGGGCGTCCGTTATGGGTCGCGGGGCGGAAAATGGCCTTCCGGACGGCTTCAAGGGCCGCTTCATCGAATCCGTTCCCCCCGCTTTTTTTTATGGACGCACTCATCAAACGCCCCTCCGCGTCAATCATCAATTCCATGAGCACCTGTCCCTCGATACCTTTGCGTTGCGCCAGCCGTGGGTAACGCGGTGCTGGCGGCTGGAGGAATTTCGGCCCGTCCACGGCGTCGAATGACGTGTGCCGAGGGGCGGCTGCTTCCGTTTTTCCTTGTGCCGGCTGTACGGTTTGTTGTGGAGAGGAAGGTGAGGGGGCCTTTGCCGATTGAGCCTGTGGTGCGCGGGAATGCTCTGGCGGTATTGCTGTTTTTTGGGGGGCTGTTCTCCGTTTTTCAGTTTTGGCCTGGTGGGTGGAACGCTTTTGAGGCGGCGGAGGTTCCTGCTGGGGCGTTGGTCGGGGAGGCGTTTTTTCTTTCGGAGCAAGCGGGGGGGGCTGCGGGCTGGATTCTGCTGCATTGGTCGGCGCGGGTGGAGCTGGCGTTACGGCGAGGCGCAGAGAGAGCGGAGCTTCTTTAGATTCGGAGAGACGTGCCAGCGGCGAGCGATTGAGGAAAAGCCCTCCGTGTGCCAAAAGCGACACGCCCAACATGAGGCAGAAACAGCGCCCTCCTGACAGGTTCATCCCTGTGCGCTCCTGACACTGAAGATAGCCCACGTAAACGCGGCGCCGGCACCAAGAAAAAGCAGGCCGCAGGAAAGAAAACGCACGGGTTGTCCGATAGCGGCGGCTTGCATGGCTTGCGCCGCATGGGGAAGAGGGAGGAGTTCCAAAACATGTTGAGCCCAACCGGGGAGGCGATCCAATGGAAAGAACGTGCCGCCGAGAAAGGCCATGGGCGTAATGACGAAGTTGGACAGCAGCGCCTGATCCGCATGGGCTTTGACATGCAAAGCAAGCGCTACGGCAAGGCTTGAAAAGAACCACGCGTTCAACAAGAGGGCGAGCCAGAGCCCCGGTGCGCCATAGGCGATCTGGATACCGCCGAGCAACCCGATTCCCATGACAGCAAGACAGGCCAATACGGCACGGGTCATCCCCGCCAATACCTCTCCAGTAACATAAGCTGCAGCATGGAGGGGGGCCGTCTGAAATTCATCAAAGGTATGCCAGTAAAAACGGCTGATGTTGATGTCGCTGGCGATGGCCCAGCTTTGGGTCATACTGCTCATGGCTACGAGCCCGGGCAGGAGGAAATCGGCATAGGGACGCGAGCCGACGAGCGTATCGTTCATGGCGTAATGAAAAGCCACCAGATACAGAAGCGGCGAGACGAGCCACGAAGCAAACTGTTTGAGTATGCGGCGTCTGAGGATGAGCATTTCCCGCAGGTATACGGCCGCCATGCCGCGAAGGGGCTTCACTGTGCGCTCCCCGAGACTTTACGTCCCGTAATGCTCAGAAACACATCTTCAAGATTGACCCTCCTCACCGTGCTGGTCCCCTGTTCCTGAGTGGTTTCTCTGGCGGCTTCATCGCGTTCATTGAAGTAGCGGGTCGTCAACAGACCGTTGCACTGGACATCAAGAGCCCATTGGCCGATTCGGTTCATGAGCGCGTTCGGAGTACCTTCGGCAACGATGCGCCCCTTGTCGAGAAAGATAACCCGATCGGCAAGAAATTCCGCTTCCTCAATGTAATGCGTTGTCAGGAGGATGGTTGTGCCTTCCTGCTGGATGCGTTTGATCAAGCCCCAGAGTTTTCGGCGGATGAGCGGATCAAGCCCTACCGTGGGTTCGTCCAGAAAGAGGATGCGGGGTTTATGCAATAAGGCCCGCGCCAGCATGATACGCCGTTTTTCTCCCCCCGAAAGCGTTTTCGTCAGCACGTCGACCTTGTGTGCCATTTCGACGGTTTCAAGCAAACTGGTGATCCCTTCCTTTCTCTCGGATGCGTTCATGCCGAAAAGCCGTCCGTGGATGTCCAGATTTTCCCGTACTGAAAGTTCCGCATCCAGATTGAGATGCTGGCTCACGACGCCGCACAATGCCTTGGCTTCCAACGGGTGTTCGGTGAGGTTACGCCCGGCAAGTTTGACGGTGCCGCCGTCTGCCCGGGCCTGACCGGACAGGATACGTACGGTCGTTGTCTTTCCGGCTCCGTTCGGTCCGAGATAGGCCACAAGTTCCCGATCCCTTACATGCAGGCTTATGCCGGACAGGATGCGGGTTCGGCCAAATGATTTGGTGATATGTTCAGTCTGAATCATCAGTCAGGAGCCTGTCGCTGGGTGTATTGGGAAGAGATGAGGGCGTAAGGAACCTCGTCGAACACGAAAAAAGAAGTAGCACAATCGTAAAGAGTGTGCTACCTACTCTGGTGACATTTTTTTAATAAAAATAATACTCAAATGAGATTGAAGAGATGCATGCCATTCCTGCTGCTCGCTACCTTACTCGCCGTAAACGGCAGAATCTTCTTTTGGGGCTGCTCGCCTTGGTGGCGTTGTGTATGCTCCTTTTGGGGGTGAGCGTGGGAAACGGTGTGGTGCGCCTTCCCTTGGGGCTCTCTGAACACGAGTTGGCGCTCTTTGTTCGCCTGCGCCTTCCCCGAGTGCTCATGGGGGCGCTGGTGGGAGCCGGGCTTGCCATGAGTGGAACGCTGGCACAGGCGGTACTGCGGAACCCGTTGGCCTCTCCTTTTACGCTGGGCATCTCCTCCGGTGCGGCCTTCGGTGCCGCGCTGGCTATTCTACTGGGCGGGGCATCGCAATGGGGGATGGCGGGGAACGCTTTTGTATTCGCCGCATTGACGGCGTTTGCGGCACTGGGCTTTGCCCGACTGCGCGACAGCCGTCCTGAAACGCTGATCCTCGGCGGGGTTGCCATTATGTTCCTGTTTTCCGCCGCGACCTCGTTGCTGCAATATGTTGCCACGGAATATCAGGTACAGGCGATTGTCTTTTGGGGGTTCGGCAATTTGGGACGCGTGGGATGGTCGGAGTTGGGGATGGCCGCTGTCATGATCTTGCTTCCGGTACCGTTCGCACTGAAACTGTCATGGGATCTCAATGCGTTGCTTGCCGGTGAAGAAACCGCTTCGTCGCTGGGCGTCAATGTGCGGCGTTTGCGTATCGGCGGGATTCTGGCCGCTTCGCTCATGGCGGCGGGGGCTATATGCTTTACCGGAGTCATCGGTTTTATCGGACTGGTTGCCCCGCATATCGCACGTCTTGCCCTTGGCGCCGAACACCGCTTCCTGATTCCCGGTGCGGCGTTGTTTGGGGCGTCCCTTGTCACCTTTTCCGATGTGCTCGCCAGAAACATTTGCCCTCCTCAGATCATACCCATCGGGATTTTGACCTCTTTTCTCGGCGTTCCTTTCTTCTTCTGGCTGTTGATGCGGAAAGGGCAGAATCATGCTTGAACTCCGCGATCTGTCTTTTGCTTATCCGGCAGGGAGGCCCCTCCTTGAGGGCCTTTCCTTCACGTTTCGAAGTGGTGGGATCTGTGCCGTTCTCGGTCCCAACGGAACCGGAAAAACGACGCTCCTCAAGCTGTTGCTGGGAATCTTGAAACCTTCCTCTGGCGAAATGCTCCTGTCGGGTATGCCTATAGGACGCATGACCGCCCAGAGGCGTGCCCGCAAGCTCGCCTATATCCCGCAGGATGTGTCCCTGCGTTTTCCGCTCAGTGTATTTGAGTTCGTATTGCTTGGACGCAAACCGTGGTTTGTGTGGGGGCCTTCCCCTTCCGATGTGGCGTTGACGGGGACGGTTCTTTCCCGGCTGAATCTGGATGCGCTCGCGGAGCGTCCTCTTGCCAACCTTTCCGGAGGGCAGCGCCAGAAGGTTGCGTTGGCCCGCGCTCTTGTTCAGGAGACGGATTGGCTGCTTCTTGATGAGCCCACTAGTAGCCTGGATCTCCGTCATCAGGTGGAAGTGCTGACAACGGCTCGCCGTGTTGCCACGAAGCAGGGCAAGGGCGTCATCCTTTCCATGCACGACATCAATCTTGCCGCCCGCTATGCCGATACGATTCTCCTCATGAAGGATGGGGGGATCGTGGCTTCCGGTGCTCCGGCGGATGTTTTGACGGGCGAACGCATCGCCTCGGTTTATGGTCTTCCCATGCGCGCGTTCCATGCCGCGGACAATCCGCAGGTTTCCCTGTGGTTTCCCGATACGACAGAGGAGGGGGCGGTTTTTCCGTCCCATTCAGGGATTTTTCAAGAAGAGGACATGGAACAGTGAAGAAGCAAGGAACCTGTCTGGCCGCGTTGTTGGGGGCTCTGTGTTTGTTCCCGCAAGGCGCACTTGCGGAGGAAACCGTCAGCGCGACCATGAAGCCGGTCGTCGTCACAGCGACCAAAACGGAACACAGCCTTGGTGAAACGACGGCAGACGTTTCCGTGGTGACGCGCGAACAGATCGAAAAGATGCCCGCCAACAACGTGTTGGACGTCATGCGCACGATGCCGGGCGTTACCGTCGATTCGGCACGTTCCTTTTATGGTACGAGCACGCAGAATAAGGTGATCATCCGTGGTATGGGCGGTGACGACGTCAACGGGCGCGTCCTGGTACTTATGGACGGCCTCCCTGTTATGACGGCGGGGAACAATATCTTCAACTGGGACACCATCAGCCTCGATACGGTGGAGCGCATCGAAGTGGTGCGTGGGCCCGCTTCCGCGCTGTACGGTTCCAGCGCGATGGGCGGCGTCATCAACATCATCACGAGAAAACCGACGGAAGAAGGTTTCAAAACCACGGTCGGCACCAAGTTCGGACGCTACAACACATGGCAGAACAAACTCTACCATACCGGGGCCATCGACAAATTCAGCTACGCCATTTCCGGCAGCATGTTGAAGTCGCGCGGTTTCAACGTCCTGCCGGAACACAGTCCCAAAACCAGTTCAAACCGGAACGAATTCAACAGTGCCCGAGAGAAGATGGAGAACTACAACGGGGCGTTGGCGTTGAATTACCGTTTTGACGAAACCGCGGTTCTCTCCATACATGGAGAAATGTCCTCCTTTGAAAATACAGGTAGATGGCACATCGAAGACTTTAACCTGTACAGCAATAAGCATCAGGGCATCGGTGCCAGATTGCATAAGGATTTTGGCGTAGTGGACAGCAGTTTCTCCGTTCGGGGCGACTTCACCAAGTCCGATTATGACAACGCCAGCAAAACGGTCAAAACGTCCGAAGCCCCTTCCAGGATGCGGACCGTTTCTTGGGATCAAAGCAATACGTTTGCCCTTGGCGACATGCATTTGTTTACGGTCGGGGTCGCTGGCTCTTGGGGAAAATTCGATTCGGAGTCCAACTACTTCACTTCGACCCGCTATACTCAGAAGGGCGGCAAGGAGTTGAACCTGAGTGGCTATCTTCAGGATGAAATATCGATTTGGGACGGCAAGCTCACCGTCGTACCCGGCGTTCGTTACGACTACTGGCGGAGCAAGGGATACCTTCAAGACACCAATGACAGGGTGAATCCCGACAAACAGGATTTCGCTTCGGCCAGCAACGTGCGTTTTTCTCCCAAGCTCGGCGTACGCGTGGACCCATGGGATAACCTTGTGGTGTTCCGGTCCAACTACGGTGAGGCGTTCCGCGCGCCGACGCTCAACGATCTTTTTGGCGGTTCCATCATCGGTTCGAGCCGCTATAAGAGCAATCCTAACCTGAAACCCGAACTGTCCAAGACGTGGGATGTCGGTGTGGACGTCAACCCCACGGACAGGCTGACCCTGAATGTGACCGGCTACAAGACGTGGGCCGAGGATTACATCGCCAACATCCCGAAGGGAAAGGAAGACGGCTACAACATCAAGATAAAGGAAAACATCGACAAGGTGACCATCACCGGCATCGAAGCCAACATCCACTACCAATACAACGAGTATTTGAAGCTTTTTGCGGAAGGGACCGCGCTGCGCCCGGAAATCCGCTCCGGAGCCAATCAGGGAAACCATCTGCACAATGTTCCCACGCGCAAGGCGAGCCTTGGGTTTACGTTCTCACATCCCGACTGGTTTACGTTGCAGGCCAGCGCCACATGGTTGGGCCGCATCTGGCAGGATCAGACGGACAACGGTGATATCGCCGAGGGCAACTTCTGGCTGGGCGAGTTCAAGCTGTCCAAGCGGTTTGATTACGAACGATACTGGCTGGAACCTTTCATCGAAATGCAAGGTATCACCACGAAGGATGAAATCCGCTATACGAACGGTTCCCGCGTTCCGATCAACATGTTTTTCGTTGGTCTGGAGGCCGGGTTCTAAAAATTGTAATGGGTCTCCCTCCATTACATGACAGGGAAGGGGCTGCGAGTGTTGCCGCGCCCCTTCCCGTATCCTTTTCAGGAGGAATGCATGTCCGTTGTCTGTGTCGCCTGGTCCAGCCATGTGGGCGCATTGATGTCCGCAGCCTCTCGCCCTGGGATGCCCTCGGTGCGCGTCCTGTCTTCCCGTATGCTGGAGGAGCCGGACGGCGTGGAGCGCTGCCTTGAAACCATGCGTTCCGCCACAGCGCTTTTCGTGTTTCGGACAACGGACGCGCTGTGGGATCAGCTTGATGAAGGCATCCGCCTGATAGGGAAGACGGTACCGGTGGTCTGCGTCAGTTACGATCCGGCTGCGTGGGCGTTGTCCTCGGTACCCGTCGAAACGGCACAGACGGCTTATCGCTATCTGACCTATGGCGGCGCGGAGAATCTCGGCAATCTGTTCCGTTTTCTGGACGCATTGCCGAATGCCGCGGCGGTTCCGGAACCGGTTCCCGTTCCTTGGGAAGGGCTTTGGCATCCCGATGCGCCGGTCCGCGCCTTTGCCACAGTGCGGGGCTATCTGGAGTGGTATGCGGGGTATGCGTGTGAACGCGGCCTGAGCTTGGATCCGGAACGGACGGTCGGATTGCTGTTCGGTCGGCATTACTGGGTCAACGACATGCCCGACGTGGAAGCGGCACTTGTCCATGCCCTCGAATCGAAGGGCTTGGGCGTGTTTCCGGCCTTTACGAATACGCTGCGGGACAAGGCGACGGGCAACAAGGGGGCGACGATCTGGTCACGTGAGGTCTTTCTTGGGGAGAGCGGGAGCAGGATCGGGGCCCTCGTCAAGTTTTTGCCGTACTTCACCAATAACGGTGGGAATATGCCCGCGTTTGTCGGAGACGATTCCCCGGCGCGGGAAAGCGTGCGCGTTTTCCGTGAACTTGGCGTGCCTATCTTCCAGCCTGTTTTCGCTTCCTCAAAAACACTTGAGGAATGGGAAGCCGATCCGCAGGGTCTGAACAGCGAAGTGTCGTGGGCCGTCGCCATGCCCGAATTTGAAGGAGCCATTGAGCCGTTTTTCCTCGGTGGCGGCACCTTGTCCCAGGCCAGCGTGGGCGGAACCGAAATCGAGCGCCGTACGCCCCATCCCGAACGGGTGGAGCGTTTCGCCTCCCGCATCGCCCGCTGGCTGCGTCTCAGAAATAAGCCCGTGGCGGAACGCCGGGTCGCCTTTCTTTTGAACAGTGATCCCTGCGCGTCCGTGGAGGCATCCGTAGGCGGAGCCGCCAAGCTGGATTCTCTGGAGTCGGTGAGCCGTATCCTTCGGGCCATGCGGCAGGCCGGATATGCCGTGGATGTCCCCGAGTCCGGTGCGGCGCTCATCGAAACCATCATGGAGCGCAAGGCGATTTCCGAATTCCGTTGGACGACGGTGCAGGAAATTGAGGCCAAGGGCGGGGTACTCGCCCATGTGGATCTCGCAACCTATCGGCGATGGTTCGATGCCTACCCGGAAAACGTCAGGCAAAAGGTTGCGGAGGCATGGGGCAATCCGCCGGGGGAACCGATGAACGGTGTCCCCGCCGCAATGGTGCTCAACGGGGATATCCTCGTTACCGGCGTCCGATGGGGCAATGCCGTGGTTTGCATCCAGCCCAAGCGCGGATGCGCCGGCTCCCGGTGTGACGGGCAGGTCTGCAAAATATTGCATGATCCCTCCGTGCCGCCTCCACATCAATATATAGCGACCTACCGCTGGCTTCAGGACGGTTTCGGGGCGGATGTCGTGGTGCATGTGGGAACGCACGGCAACCTTGAATTTCTTCCCGGGAAGAGCGTCGGCCTGTCCGGTGCCTGTTTCCCCGATCTTGCGCTGCATGAAGTTCCGCACGTCTATATCTACAACTCCGACAATCCTCCGGAAGGTGTTATCGCCAAGCGGCGGAGCTATGCGGAACTAGTCGATCACATGCAGACGGTTATGGTGCAGAGCGGCCTCTACGACGCATTGGAAGAGCTGGATCGCCTGCTTGGGGAATGGGAACAGGCTCGCGCCGGGAATCCCAACCGGGCGCACCAGCTGGAACACCTGATCCGGGAAGGCATCGCTGCCGCCAATCTGGAATCGCAAGTCTCTCCTGAAACGTCCCCCGACTTCGCCAACCTTGCCTCCCGTATCCATGCGGCTCTTGGCCTTCTCCGCAATACGCATATGGAAGACGGTATGCACGTTTTTGGGGAAACGCCGCAGGGGAAACGGCGGGCGCAGTTTATCGCGTCCATTGTCCGGTACGATGCGGGACAGGCCGACTCGTTGCGGAAAAGGTTGTGCACAGCCCAAGGGTTCGAGCTTGAAACACTACTTGCTGAACCGGGAGGAGTGAACAAACGCCTTGGGCAGAGCCATGCCAGCCTGTTGGAAAAGGTGGAAAAACAGCTTGTTGCCGTATGTGAAATACTGATGGAGGGTACGGATCCGGAGGCTCTCCCCGCATGTATCCGCTCCCTGCTGGGGGATGCGTGCCTCGTGCCGGACGCGTTGGGGGGCCTTGTTTCGGTGGGGCGGAGGATTCTCGGCATCATCGAACGGATGGAGGCCACGGACGAGACGGGTTCTTTGCTGAGCGCCTTCACGGGCAACTATGTGTTGCCGGGGCCTTCCGGCATCATTACGCGGGGGCGTGAAGACATTTTGCCGACTGGCCGGAATTTCTACGCGCTTGATCCCCGACGCCTGCCTACCCGTGCGGCGTGGCGCGTAGGGCAGAACCTCGCCCGCGCGCTTATCGCCAAACATCTGGAGGAAGAGGGGCGCTACCCCGAGAACGTCGCCATGTTCTGGATGTGCAACGACATGATGTGGGCCGACGGCGAGGGGATGGGGCAGCTCCTCTATCTTCTCGGAGTGGTTCCGCGTTGGTTGGGCAACGGGATGGTGGAAGGGTTCGACGTCATCCCGCTGGAAGAGCTGGGCCGCCCGCGTATTGACGTGACCGTCCGCGTATCGGGTCTGCTTCGGGACAGTTTCCCTGCGGCCATGCACATGCTGGATGCGGCGGTACAGGCCGTCGCCGCGCTGGATGAGCCTCTGGAAAGCAATTTTGTCCGCAAACATACGCAGGAACGTCTGGCGGCTATCGAAGCTGATGATCCCGATGCGTGGCGTTCCGCGACCTTTCGTATTTTTTCTTCGGAGCCGGGAACCTATCAGGCCGGGGTCAATCTCGCTGTCTACGCGTCTGCATGGCAGACGGAAGCCGATCTCGCGGACATTTTTCTCCATTGGAACGGGTACGCCTACGGCAAGGACGCGTTCGGGGTCAAACGCCCGAGGGCGCTGGAGGCCAGCCTCTCCACAGTGGATGTTACCTACAACAAGGTGGTCAGCGACGAGCACGATCTGTTCAACTGCTGCGGCTACTATGGGACGCACGGCGGCATGACGGCCGCGGCGTCGCACTTCCGGGGAGGGCAGGTTAAAACCTATTACGGCGACACGCGCGAACCCGAACAGGTGCAGGTACGCGATCTGACTGATGAGGTGCGCCGCGTCGTGCGGACCCGTTTGCTCAATCCCAAATGGATAGAGGGCATGAAGCGGCACGGATACAAGGGCACGGGCGATATTTCCAAGCGTACCGGGCGCGTGTACGGGTGGGAAGCCACCACGCAGGCCGTCGATGACTGGATTTTCGACGATATCGCCAAAACCTTTGTGCTGGATCCCGAAACCCGGGCTTTTTTTGATGAAAACAATCCGTGGGCACTGGAAGAAATCGCCCGTCGGCTGCTTGAGGCCGAAGCCCGGCATTTATGGAAAGCCGATCCCGATGTGCTCGCCGAATTGCGCGAGGCCTACATGGATATAGAGGGAACTCTGGAAGACCGTACGGAGGCGTTCGGTGGGGAATTTCAGGGAGGCTCCATCGACATCGTCACGTCCGACGATGTGGCGGAATGGAAACGGGCGCTGGAAGTCGTGCGCGGAAACAACCAGTAAGATCGAAGGAGAAGCTATGAAGACACTTCGCCAGCGTTACCCCTTTTCCGCTATTGTCGGGCAGGAGGAGCTGAAACAGGCCCTGTTGCTGAATCTGATCTATCCCGGCATCGGCGGGGTACTTATCCGAGGCGAAAAAGGGACCGCCAAGTCCACGGCTGTGCGGGCTCTGGAAGCGATTCTCCCGGAAATCGACGTGGTGGATGGGTGTCCCTGCGGATGCGACCCCCACGGCGACGCGTTGTGCCCGTGGTGTCTGGAGCAGGAAGCTCTTGAATCCGTTTCGCGTCAGGTTCGTGTGGTCGACTTGCCGGTCGGTTCCACGGAAGATCGCGTCGTCGGTTCACTGGATATGGAAACGGCCCTCCGTGAAGGCAGACGGCGTTTCGAACCGGGGATCCTTGCGGATGCCAACCGGGGTATCCTGTATGTGGACGAAATCAACCTGCTGGATGACCATCTTGTGGACGTATTGCTGGATGCGGCGGCAATGGGCGTAAACACGGTCGAGCGTGAAGGCGTTTCTTGGTCGCATCCTTCCCGTTTTGTACTTGTTGGAACGATGAACCCGGAAGAAGGGGAACTCCGCCCGCAGCTTCTCGACAGGTTCGGTCTGTGCGTGGAGGTCAGGGGCATGGCGGAACCGGAAGCGCGGCTTCAGGTGATGACGCGCCGTGCGGCCTTTGAAGATGATCCGGTGGGCTTCCGTGCCGCATGGCAGGAACGGGAAAACGAGATAGCCGAACGGATCGTCGCCGCCAGACGGAAACTCGGGAGCGTCGCTGTTCCGGAAGATGTCATGCGCGCCATTGTCGAACTTGCTATTGAAACGGAAGTGGACGGGCACAGAGCGGATATCGTCATGCTGAAAACCGTCAAGGCCATCGCCGCATGGCGTGGGGATGGCGAGGCCGCCAGGGAAGATGTCATGCAGGCGGCCCGGCTGGTTCTGCCGCACAGGATGAGGAGAAAGCCTTTTCAGAATGTTGGGTCCGCGAAGGCGGTGCGGTGATGTCCGGCAAATGGCGGGTGTTTCCTTTCTCCGCCCTTGTAGGGCAGGAAAAGATCAAGCGCGCCTTGCTTGCCAATGCCGTTTTGCCGAGCATTGGCGGCGTGTTGCTGCGGGGTGAAAAAGGAACGGCGAAATCCACGGCTGTGCGCGGTCTGGCTTCGCTTCTGCCACAATCTCAAGCTGTTGCGGGCTGCCCGTGGCACTGTGATCCGCTTGCCCCGGAAGAATGGCTTTGCCCCTCCTGCGCGAGGAAAAAACGGAAGGGGGCGCTGCCATCAGTGGCCTTTGCGCCCCAGCTGGCGGATGTTCCCTTGTCCGCCAGCGAAGACAGGGTAGCCGGAAGCCTGGACATGGAAGCGGCGTTCCGCGAGGGTGTGCGTGTCCTTCAGCCCGGACTGCTCGCAGCCGCGCACCGTGGCATCTTGTATATAGATGAAGTCAATCTGCTTCCTGATCATGTGGCGGACGTCATCCTCGAAGCCTGCTCCGAGGGCGTGAACCGGATCCGGCGGGAAGGCATCTCCGCAGAACATCCTTCGCGTTTCGTGCTTGTCGGTACGATGAACCCGGAAGAGGGAGAGCTTCGGCCCCAGCTTCTGGATCGCTTCGGGCTGGCGGTTTCGGTATCCGCGCCCGGCGGCGTGGAAGAACGGCTGGAGGTCTTGCGGCTCCGCGAGCGGTTTGACGCTGATCCGCAAGGATTTCTCCTTCAATACGCGGAAAGGGAGGCCGCGCTTGCCGTCCGCATCCGGGAGGCGCAGCGGCTCGTCGCACAAGTCCGTATCCCCCGGCTTTTGCTGAAACGGATGGCGGAGCTTGCCGCTGAAGCGCATTGCGCCGGGCATCGTGGTGAGCTGGCCCTGGAGCGGACGGCCCGCGCATTCGCGGCACTGGCCGGAAGGCTGGATGTTCGGGAAGAAGACGTGTTGGAGGCGGCGGAGTTGGCGCTGGCGCACCGGCGCCGTATAACGACCCCGCCCCCGCAGGAACAGAAGGAGCAAGAGCGGAACGAACGTTCCCCCTCGCAAGAACAGGAGCAGTCCAGACGCGAGACGGATGGAGACGAACAAAGAGAGCACTCCCATTCACAGGAGCAGCCTTTTGATACAGTTCCGCTGTTGCCCTCTCAGGCCAACAGCTCAGGAGCAGCAGGGCTGGGAGATGTGGAGCAGGTCTTTGCCATTGGAGATCCGTTTACGATCAAGCCTATCCGGCTGAGAAAAGATCGTGTGCAACGCAAAGGAACAGGACGGCGCTCCCGTACGGCCACGCTGCAAAAGGCAGGGAGGACTGTAGGAAGCCTTCCACTCGTGGGGAGTGAAATGAAGTATGCCGATATCGCGTGGGATGCGACGCTTCGAGCCGCAGCCTTGCGCCACCGCGTCGGCGAGGGAGGATGGACCCGCCCCGTCATTACCCTTGAGGATATCCGCACCAGACGCCGCGAAAAGAAAATCGGCAACCTGATCGTCTTTTCCGTGGATGCTTCCGGCTCAATGGGGGCGGCCAGACGTATGGAGGAAGCCAAGGGCGCCGTGCTGTCTCTTCTTATGGACGCCTACCAGAAGCGGGATAAAGTGGCTTTTATCGCTTTTCGCGGCCAACAGGCCGAAGTCCTGTTGGAACCCACGGGGAGTGTGGAGCAGGCCTACCGGAGGCTGGAGGAGCTGCCCACGGGGGGAAGGACTCCCCTTGCGTCGGGACTTGAGGAAAGCCATCGCATCATCAGGAACCAGCTTCGGAAAGATCCCGATACCAGACCTATTCTGCTTGTCCTTTCCGATGGAAGAGCGAACGCCGCACCGGACGGGATGAAACCCATGCCCGCTGCGCTGGAGGCCGCCCGGCGTATTGCCGCCGATGGCCGCACTCATTCCTTGGTGATCGATGTGGAGCGGCAAGGCCTCGTCCAGTTTGCAATGGCAAAGACGCTTTCTGAAGGCTTGGAAGCCGAATATATGCACCTTGAAGAACTCAAGGCGGATACGCTGGTGCGTACGCTCAAGGATATATTGTGAACCGCATTCTGGGATGGTTCACCGTTCTTGTTTTGGCGATGTGTTCGGCGACTTGGGCACAAGGTCCGGAAACCGTCGTTACGGATTCCTTGGGAAGAAGCGTCCATATTCCCGTTCCGGTTCGCAGAGTCGTGTCGCTCTCCGCTTCCGGCGTCGAATGTATCCAGATTATGGAGAGAATAGACACGCTCGTCGGAATCACGGAGCACACGAAGACCCGAAAGGCACAGTTTCCCGAAGTGGCGAGACTGCCAAGCGTAGGGCGCGGCTTCATGCCGAATTTCGAAGTGATCGCGGAACTTCGCCCGGACGTTATCCTTGCATGGAAAACTAACCCAGGCCCGGAACTGGAACGGCAGTTGGAACCTTTGGGGATCGCCGTACTGCGGCTTGATCTGACGGAGCCCGGAAAATTACCTGAAGAGATGCGGACGCTCGCATCGATTTTGGGCCCGGAAGCGCAAAGGCGCACGGAAGCCTATTGGGAATGGGTGGCACGTTGGACGGAGCAGATACAAAAAAGCATAGCCGGTCAGCCAAAGCCAACTGTGCTGGCGGAGCATTTCACGCCCTTGAGAATAGCGGGGCCGGGCTCAGGCCTGTATGATCTGACGCAGATGGCGGGGGCAAACAACCTTGCTGATGATATTGGCATACGCTCCATGCAGGTGGATTCCGAATGGGTTCTTGAAAGGAATCCGCAGTGTTTTGTGAAGAGCATTCTCCTGGGCAAACGGAATGCCGAAGAGGACACCCGGAGAACCGATGAATGCTTGCGCAGTGTCTTGGAACGGGACAACTGGCAGCTGCTCGATGCCGTCAAAGAGAATCGCGTGTATATTCTCGATTCGGATATCGCAAGCGGGCCTCGTTATCTTGTCGGCCTCGCCGAGCTTGCAGCATGGTTGTATCCCGATGCCTCCGTCCCTTCTGGCAAGCGGATTCATGAGGAATGGGCCAATGCGGCATGGATGCCCATGTATAAGGAAAATGATGGTGGGCAAGATTGATAGCAGTTTATTTGTGTGAACTGTTTTGTTTTATTATGTTTTTAAAGGTCCGATCATCACTGGCGCAGTACTAGAAAAGAGCGCTGAAAGCACGAAAGCCATAGACAGCTGAACGGATAGGAGACGGTCACGTGCAGTATCAGGTTTCCTTTTGTGTCCATATGACATCTTATATTCGGCGGTATCATTTGGTACACCACGTTTAATATGTGATAGCTTATATAAAAACTTGAATTGAGGAGTAAACTATTATAGTGATGGACCACATGCAGGAGGACGGGTATGTGGAAACATTTTTTGTGTATTATGAGCATGTTGCTCACTTTGACCGCTTGGGGATGCAGCCTTGCGCCTCAACCCGTCGCCCGGCCTGTAACAGGGCAACAAACATATAGAGGAAAGGAGCAGCCCATGCAGGCCAAAACATACAGAAGCGTAGGGAATTAGCATGAATACTGCAAAGATCTGTGTGTTTGGGCTTGCTCTTTTTTGTTTATGTGGTTGTACGGACAGCCACTATGAGATGAAGCAGGTTCCTCCGCAGCTTTCCCAAGCGGAGATGTCGAGGACGGATATCGTAAAGGTCGGATACGAGCTTGCGGACGGCCTCATCAAAAATCTACATGCTCCCCTCAATGAAGGGGAGACGGTCATTGTTGCCAGTTTCGCGGATGTGGACAATTTGACCTAGTCTTCGACGGTGGGAAGGCTGCTTGGGGACATCGTGGGGTCACGCCTTTCACAGCAGGGATTTACCGTTGTCGATATACGTACTCGGCAAGACTCTATTTTTATTCAAGAGCAGGGTGGGGAGTTCGTACTCAGCCGAGATGTGAGAGCGTTGAGCAAAGCCAATAACGCCGCTTGCGTGGTAGCTGGTACCTTTGGGCGCCTCGGCAAGTCCACAGTTGTCTCCGTGCGCATGATCCGTGCCTCCGATAATGTTATTTTGTCCTCCGCTGATGGTGTGTTGGTTCGCGGACGATAATCCGCAAGAGCAAGGGTGAGTACTTGCGCTGAACGCGCGGGACTGGAAACGGCGGAATGAGAACGTTGCACGAATGCCGGGAACTGGAGTGGTTGACTGTATTTAATATATTGAAATTAAACATTTTTTTTGGCTTTCGTTAATATGGCTTTCTCAAAACGGTTTATCCCTCTGTTCCTTAGATTGAGCGTTGGGAACAGGCTTAAAACAAAGACCCGGCCAATGACCGGGTCTTTGTCTCTATTCTCCTGAGAGGGAAGGTAGAGTTTCCTTATGCGGCGGCGGTGCGTGGGAAGACAATGCGGTAGCCAGCCCACACGGCGCAGATGCATATTACGGCATTGAGGAGAATGTTCAGACCTGCGAGCATGAGATCGCCGGTATGGTAGAGGTTAAATGTATCGAGCGAGAAGGTGGAGAAGGTGGTGAAACCGCCGAGAAAGCCGGTTCCAAGCAGGCTGTATCCCACCGTGAACGGTTTTCCGCTGCGTTTCATGGCTCCTTGCAGCAGGCCCATGAGAAAACCGCCGAGCACGTTGATGCAGAGGATGCCGAGAGGGAAGGCCATGGTCAGGCCGCTCATGATCGCGGCATTCAGCTTGAAGCGGCAGACCGCCCCCGCCGCGCCGCCGCACAGGACAGCAATGGTGTTTTCGATATACGACATGCCTTCCTCCTATTGAACCATCAGGAAAAAGCCGAAAGCGGTCCCACAGAGGCACAGGACCATATTGACGACGACGTTGGCGATGGCCTTTCCGGGCTGCCCGTCGCGGAAGGCGGCGAACGTATCCATGGAGAATGTGGAAAACGTGGTCAGTGCTCCGAGAAAGCCTTCGCCAATGAAATCGTGCCACGGGATAAAGGGAACGGCATTTATCTTGATTGCCCCTACAAGCAGTCCCATAATAAAAGAACCGAGCACGTTTACAAATAGGGTACCGTAGGGGAACCCCTTGCCGAACCATGCGGCGAACCACGCGGAGATCTGGAAGCGGCAGTAAGCGCCGAGCGCGCCTCCGCCCGCGACCCAAAGTGTTCCGGCCAATTCAGTCATGTTGTTTCCTTTCGAAAAAGGCCGGGTAGCTGGCCCGGCCTTTGAGAGTTACATCTTGTAGGCTTCTTCGCCGTGCAAGGACTCATCAAGCCCCGCCTCTTCCTCTTCCTTGGTGACCCGGATCGGCCCCCACGCGCTGATGACCTTGAAGATGATGATGGTCACAACGAAGGAGTAGACCGCCACGATGATCACGCCGAGGAGCTGCATGAGGAATTGATGGATGCTGGCGTTCACCTTGTCGATGTTGCTGCTGGCGAGAATGCCGAGGAGCAGGGCGCCGGTGACGCCGCCCATGCCGTGGGCGCGCCATACTTCGAGCGCATCGTCGAACCCGAGGCGTTCCTGCACATACTTGGCGTAGTAGCATACGGAGGAGCCCACGGCGCCGATGATGATCGCGGCCCACGGTTCCACGTACCCGGCGCAGGGGGTAATGGTGGCGAGGCCGGCCACGGCGCCGACGAGCACGCCGGAGAAGGAAGGCTTGCGGTCATAATGCCAGTCGTAAAGCATCCAGACGATCATGGCGATGGAACCGGCAATGG
>ERZ791922.218-NODE-218-length-46816-cov-8.211736_pt1 | contig 46816 bp, 56 predicted proteins | sample MGYA00510134_ERZ791922 | MGnify/ENA primary metagenome ERZ791922 (study PRJEB30046, sample SAMN00792101) | human gut metagenome | study: EMG produced TPA metagenomics assembly of the A metagenome-wide association study of gut microbiota in type 2... | reverse complement strand
GCCAGGGGACGGACGGGCCGGATGCGGCGCGGCTCCTCCGTCCGCCGGAGTGCGGCGGACAGGTCGGCCTCTGGTGTTTCGATCTGAGCGAGGGCGCGGAAAATGCGCTCCTCCTCTGGTGTCCGCTTCATGGAACGACCTCCTTCTGTTCATCCAATTCCGATTCGCTCAGTGCCAGGGCCAGCTTCTTCCGCGCCCGCTCGTATCGCTTGCGCAGGGCGACGGCGGACGGGCCGTAGATCTGGGACAGCTCCTCATAGGAGCGGCCCTCCATCACCCGTCCGAAGACCAGGCCCCGCTCCTCCGGCGTGAGGACGGACAGGGCCGCCCGCAGCTCCGGCCCGATGTAATCTGGGTTGTACCCGGACGGCGGGGGAGGGGCAAAGAGTTGCCGCCGCCTCTGCCGGAGCAGGTCGATACAGGCGTGATAGGCCAGCTTGTAGAGCCACGCCTCCAGATTGGTGCCCGCCCGGAAGCGGTTGCGGCGACTCCAGGCCCGCAGCAGCGCGTCCTGTACCGCGTCCTGGGCCTCATGGTAGTCACACAGGATATGATGGCAGTACCGCAGCAGGGCCTGTCCATAGCGGGCGATGACTGCCTCCAGACAGGCGCCGTCCCCGATGGGGAACGCCCGGCTCAGCTCCGCCTCGTCCATAGCCTCCTCCTCCTTGTCTGCTGGATAGAAAACCGGTTTTCACCCATTATAACGGATATGTTCCGGTTTTTGTGACAGCAAGCGCAAGAAAGGGCGGCGCCAATTCGGCGCCGCCCTTGAGGAGACTAGAGAAACTTCTTCATCTGCTGGATATTGGCCTCTTCGGTTTTCAGCAGCTTGTTGGCCAGATCCCGTACCCGTTCGTCCTTCCCATGGTAGTCGTGCAGGTGCTTGAGGCTCTTGGTCATGCCCATGGTGTTGCCCTGAATCATCATCTCCGCGATCTTGGAGGTAGAGTGGTCAGCCATGGTTTTCATCGCGCTCATCATCTCGGAGGATGCCTTGACCATGGGATTGAGCCCCTTGGGCTCCTGGCCACGTTCCCGCAGCATCTTTCCGGTGGCGCCGTAGAGCTTTTCATACTCCGTGAGCTGCTGCTCCAGCGCCTGGTGAAAGGTCTCGTCCTCCGCGTGGGGCAGGACGGACTGAATGCCGTCCCGGCCCATTTCTGTAGTCTGGTAGATATACTGGAGCAATTCCGCTTCTGTCAACATGGAAATCACCTCAGCTTCAGTATGCCATGATGCGCCCCGAATTATAGGTCTCCGACATCCTGGAAATACCCGGACAGCAGGGCAATCAGCTCACTGACCGTGGGACGGGCGGTAAGCGGACGCGGAGAGATGGCCTGCAATAATGGCTGGCCGCCGGAGCGCCAGTATGCGCAGAGCAGGGTGCGTATGTCCCGCTCCACACAGGCTGCCGAGGTTTGAAACGCTGTGGCAACGGCGGGATAAAGACATTTGAATACCTGATATAGGTACTCCGGCTCGGTCTGCACCAATGAGATGGCGCAGGCAAGGTAGGGAAACCCCACATAGTTGCTTGGGAATCCAAGCTGGCGCAGGCGGGCTGCAATTTCCATTTCAGTTCACTCCGGTGTCGTTCTGCTCTAAATGGTCCCCATCCAGGCTGCATTCCAGGCGTTGGATCATGTTTCGGAACTGGGACCGCTGTTCCTCCGGCAGGGCGGAGTAGGTCATGAGTAAGCTGGCATAATAGCGGTTTGTCCCTGTTAGATCCAACTCTATCGGCAGATCCATCAACAGGAGTGCCGGATGGATTTCCAGGGAATTAGCGATTGTGATGAGCGTACTCAGCGTAATATTGTAGTCTCCGCTTTCGATGGCCTGAACCGTGGACTTCCCAACCCGAAGCTTTTCAGAGAATGACTGGTAGGAGTAGCGGCCGTTCCGGCGGATTTCGGACAGGTTTCTGGAAAATACGTCAAGCTGTTTGTCGAAATTCATAGATTTACCTCCCGTAGATAGTATACGACTACTATTTTAGGGAAAATCGTCGAAAATAGGGTACTGACATGGCGGAAAAACGAACTGACATAATGGAATTCATTATTAGAAATAACTTTATATTCAATATACCACATTTTTGCGTAAATGGGCGTGTTATCTTCCAAAAACAGGGCCCAAAATGCTGACTTTTTGTCGACATGCGGTTAAAAAATCAATATTATTGTATTTTTATTTTCAACAATAATTATATAACTGGTTCATCAGCATATGAAGGGGGGCTACAGAAAGACAGATATGAAACAAGAGAGGCGGACAGGATAAAATCCTGTCCGCCTCTCTACGCTTGGTCGGAGTGTAATTATAGGACTTGGAAAAATCCAGTCATATCAATGGTTTGCAAGTAACAAGTAAGAGGTTCTTATTAATTAATCGCTACCCACTTATTGAGGGTAGCGATTTTAGTAAGTCAAGTATAATGAGTAATTTGTGTCTCTAGCTTTCGAATAAGATGTTGTAGTTGTTTTTGAAATGAAGTTTCCTCATAGCTACGGTCTACTAATGAAATTAGGAATGCTCTGTATCCACACATGTATTGTATAAACTGAAAAACTGTATTAAAAGGGTATTCAGTTAAATCCCGATGTCGAAGAGGCAGTTTATTTATTTCTTGAAGAAACCTTTCGCTTCCAAACTCTTCAATGAGATTACGATTCTTTTTTGCAAAAGAAACAACATGCCTAATATCTGAAAGTCGACTTCTTGATAGACAAATACCCTTATTAGAAATTATATATCCGTTGAGGACTAACTCGTTTTCCCCATATTTGATTTTTGAATAATTTAACTTTAAATTTTGAGAAGATAAAATGTATTTAATCTTCTTTAAAAACCACTTTTTACTTTTAAAATTAAATCCCTCGCTAGAAAAAAGCAGATCATCGGCATACCGTGTATATCTTATATCAAAGACTTGACAATATTTCGTTATTCTTTGATCAATTCTGGCCATCACTAAATTGGATATGGCTGGAGAAGTACAAGCACCTTGCGGAAGGCAGTCATTTAATGTAGTTATATCACATATTAATTTTAATAGCTTCTCTTTTTCTTCATTCGAATTGCATGCCAACAACCTCGATAGCTCATTTTTTATTTGTTTTTCTGTTATTGATGGAAAGAATGAAGAAATATCTATTCTTAAAAAGAATTTTGAGCCAATATGTTCAGCCAAGAAGGAATGATAGCTTTCACCTTGCCGAAATCCTTTTACACAAACAGGCAAATCCTGCTTCTCAAGAAAGTTTTTAAGCAGTTTGTGCTGCAGATTCCACATGCTCGTATCTCTACCAAGATAATTTATTACTCTCGATCCGCCTTTTTTCGGGATTTCAAATTCCCCATATTCTTCTTTCGTCACACCTTGAGAAACTTTTGAATAAGAGGTTTCCCAAATGGCATTACAAAAAGATTCTATTGTATACATGGAATCCTCCCAAGCAAAAAGAAACAGTAAGTAGCGCACAAGTACTTTCCTATTAAATCGCGAAGCGCGTGCTATGAGCTGCACATGGATAATGAGCACACGGCATGGCGGCGGGGGTAGAGCCAAATAGTGACCTCAGTTCCTTGGATCTTCAGTTTGCTACACTGACATCAAGGCCTTGATTACTCAAGTATTGCTACTTGTACGCTACTTTACTGCTTATTCATCAATCATACCACATAATCTTTCGATAAGCGAGTATAGTTCCAAAAAATTATTTTGAAATGAACGCAACAGGTTTTTTCTGTTATCCTCATTTTCTAAATATCGACGAAAGCTTTTTTCAGAAAAAGTCCCCTCTATTTCAACTACTGACTGGAAAAATTCATCTAAATATTTAGATACCCAGCCCGAGGCCTTTCCGCCGATTGTCACTTTTTCAAGTGTAAGCCTAGTGTTAGGATCTAAGGCGTTAAAGGCATCTTTCCTTGATCTGAGGAGATCGCTTTTTCCGTTAAACAGCATGCGCAAGAGATTTAACTGATCAACTTTTTGGAGTTGTTCCCAATATGCATGAAACTTTTCAAAATCGCATTTTTTGGTATGGTTCTTTAAAAAATCTGATGCAAAATCAGTGGTATTAGGATTGATCAATGCCCCCTCTATTGTAGTGCTAAGGCAAAAAATGTTATAAGACAAAAGATATTGTTGCAATGCGGCAACAAATTCATAATAATTTCTATCATTACAACTTAAAAAGGGCAAATAGTAGTGTATATGCAATTTGCTTTGCATAGCGTTTATTCGTTTTCGTTGCAAATAAAGGTATGGTTCAGATTCATGTTTGTTTCGATAACGAAAACGCTCTTTTTTGTTTTCTGGAAAATACTCCGATCTCAGGACGAATCTTTTTTTGCCTTTATCAAATGACATGGCTTTATCAATATCAATTAAGCACAGATATGGTGTCTGGCTATTTGATAGCTTAGGGCTCATAATATTTAAGATGGGCTTTTCACTTACAGCTTTAAATACATCAACTTTCTTTAGCTTAGGAAACAGAATTCTAAGATAGGGATTGGAAAAAAGCTCTAATTCAGTTTCTCCCTCTACAAAAAGGTTTACCCTTGAAAAATAGGCATTAATGTGATCATCAGCAACCCGATACTTTGATGTAGGACTGTACTGAGGAAATTTTTTCATTTGATGGATGGAAGAATATTTGTTAATTAGCTTTACATTATACAAGGAAATCGTGTCGGATGCTGTGATAAGATTTTTGGTTAAGCGTGATGAATGCGTCGACACCAGTACATTTAACCTAGAGTTTACATCTGTTATAGCCTCAGCTAATTCATCCAAGTAATTAGTATGTAAGCTAATTTCAGGTTCGTCAAATAGTATTATGGGTTCCTTCATTTTGACACGAGATAAGGCATCTATGGACTTTAACAAGAGTTCAATATATTTTACGGAATTTGTACCGGTAGAATAGTAGTCTAAGTGCCTGCCGCGCTGACGAATGCTGTTTCCTGAAAAAAACACTTTAGTTAAGTTAGTCGCATACTCTTTTGCCATAGCAGGTTTGACACTGACATTTGCTGCTTCAAAAATGTCTGTTATTACCTTTAGCTTTTGCGATGTTTCATGAGCGGGATCAAGCAATACATCGCTAATTTTTGCAGAAATATTTTTTCTTTCTGTATTTGATACCTTTGCCAACTCACCTAAAATATCCCATATATATCCCCATTGCGTTACATCTAAATTTCTAGTGTCAATATAAAAAATAGGAAAAAGGCTTTTGAATATTAACCTTTCTTCATAGGTGCAGTTCCATCGTATTGAGCGTCCTTTTACTTGCGATAGTTCAACACGAAGTTTTTTGTTTGATACTTTCGATGCCATGGATATTATTGCTTTGTAATATCCGCTATATCGGCTCTTTTCTGCTGGTTCTTCTTCTCCGAAATCTGGTATTTCTTCGGTATTAGATTTTGAAATTTTAACAAATTCGGAAAGATCATAAGTAAGAGAAATCCGCACCTCATTACTATAATGATTGTTTTCATCGAAAATTTCTGTGCTAATATTTGAACCTGTGAGATTATAATAAAAATAACTTATAGCATCCAGAAGATTGGTTTTCCCTGTTCCATTTTCTCCGATTAGCACATTCAAGTCAGATAATGTGATATCACAGTATTTAATAGATTTGAAATTCTTTATTGTTAATCGTGTAAGAGGCACTTTTTTCCCCCCTTAATTTAATTGAATTTATTGTATCATATATTGCTCCGCTTTACGACAATAATCTGCAAAAACGCCGCCCAACGGGACTATGGGCGGCGTTTTCATATATCCCAACGAGAAAGGAGGGATGTTCCCCCACAGGCCAGCCATCGGGCTGGCTTTTTCTATTTCACAACGAAGGAGGTTTTTAGGTGGCTGACGATAAAAAGAATATTTCCGATGATAGGAAAGTGGACAAGCCCCCCGAGCCGGGAAAAGTAGAGTCTGCCAAAGCTGTTCCACCTGTGCAGGATCAGCCGGCTCCGGCGGGTAAGGAGGCTCCCAAAGACAAGGACGCTCCTGCTCCGTCTATGGAGGGTGCGCCGCAGCCAGGCAAGGACGAGAAACAGACCACCATCCTCGGCATGGGAGATCCTGCCCTCGCTGGGAAAGTGGTGGATTTTACCGCCGCCAGGAACGGGGCGACGAAGGGCAAGCCCCCGGAAAAGGCTGCGGTCCCGGATAAGGACAAGCAGGCGGACAAAACAAAGGATGCGGCCAAGCCCCGCAGGGGCCGCCCACCCAAGGCTGACAAGGCGGCCCCCGACAAGGCCAAGCCGCAACCTCGGGACAAAATGTCCCAAAGCAAACCGCCTGCCGAGAAAGGCGCTCCCGCTACGGCGGAGGCCCCGGCAGCAACCGAGCAGCCGCCCGCCCCTCGGGATGCTGCCCGTGGCGTGAAAGAGGAGATTGTCTATCTCAATCTCTCCGAGCTGCATCCGTTCAAAAATCATCCCTTTGGCGTCCGGGACGATGCGGAAATGCAGGGGCTGGTGGAGTCGGTCAAGGCCGCTGGGGTCAATCAGCCTGCGCTGGTGCGTCCCCGTGAGGGCGGAGGATATGAGATTATCGCCGGACACCGCCGCCAGCGAGCCAGCGAACTGGCCGGGTTTGTCAATATGCCCTGTATCGTCCGCAACATGACCGATGACGAGGCTATCCTCGCCATGACGGACGACAACCTGCGGCACCGGGAGAGAATTTTGCCCACGGAAAAAGCCGCTGCGCTGAAACAGCAGGTGGAGGCCATCAAGCACCAAGGAGCCCGGCCCGGCGAGGATGACCGGGACGCAGGAAAACGCTCCACGCAAATCGTTGGGGATCGCAACGGCATGAATTACAAGCAGGTGCAGCGTTATATCCGCCTGACCGAGCTTGTCCCTGATCTGCAAAAGATGGTGGACGAGAAGCAGCTTTCCTTTACCCCCGCCGTGGAGATTTCTTTCATCCGCCCCAAGCACCAGAAGTATATTGCCGTTGCCATTGAGGGTCAGGCGTCCTCACCGTCCCTTTCCCAAGCCCAGAAGATGCGGGAGTTGGATAAGGAGGGCAAGCTGAACGGCGATGTGATCGATGGTATTTTGAGCGAACAGAAGAAGGAGGTTGACAAGGTGATCATCAACAGCGCCGAACTGGAAAAGTATTTTGGCAAGGACAAGACGCCCCGGGAGATGAAGGACACCATTCTGGCCCTGCTGGACGAGTGGAAGGAGAAGCAGCCCCCGGAGCTGGGCAAGCCCGACAAGAAAAAGGATATGGAGAAGTAACCGACCTTGGGACAATTTGTCCCGAGGTCTTTTTCGTTCCCTCTTTCAAGGCTCTTTGGATTTATCCCCCGTCGCCGCCTTTTACACGGCATGGCCGGGCACTGTCCGTCAAGGGTGCATCGCACCGCCGCCCTGCGGCGGCTTGCCCTTTACGGGCGGCCCCGGCTGTGCCATTCCCGAAGGCGTGACGGGGGGCATATCCTCCAGAGCCGCCCCCTTTCCCATGAATGGGAAAGGGCGGGGGGATAGGGTTGAACACCATGAAACGGAGGTTTTCTATGAAAAGACCCCTTGCGTATATCACCGCCGCATGGTGCGGCGAGGACTACAAGAACACGGAACAGGCAGCCCGGTATTGCCGGGCGGTGTACGAGGCTGGCTTTTCGCCCATTTGCCCCACGCTGTATCTGCCCCTGTTCCTCAATGATGCTGTCCCCGAGGAGCACAAGAGCGGCATCGACATGAGCCGTGACCTGCTGCGGCGCTCCCATGTGTTGGTGGTGTGCGGCCATACCGTTACCGAGGCTATGAAAAACGACATTGCTGTGGCCCAGCGGCTGGGGATCACCGCCACAACGCTGGAGGGCATCCTCACCGTCAAAGGACAGGGGCGGCGCTGATATGGATACCCCGTTTGAAGCGTATGTTACCAACTTGGGGAAATACAACGAGGGCAGGTTGGTAGGTGAATATCTGAAATTTCCCACTACCACCGAGGAGGTGCAGGCCCTCTTAAAACGCATTGGCATTGACGGGGTACGGTATGAGGAAATCTTTATCACCGACTACGAGGTGAACATATCCGGGCTCTATGACTGCCTTGGCGAATATGAGAGCATTGACGAGCTCAATTATTTGGCCAGCCTTATCTCCGAGATGGATCAAAGTGACCGTGAAAAGTTTGAAGCGGTCATTGACAGCGGTGAATATTCCGGCAGCGTCAAGGAATTGATCAACCTGACCCAAAACCTTGACTGCTTCGAGTTTTATGCGGGTGTGGAGGACGATGAAACGCTGGGGCGCATCTATGTGGAGGACATGGAGGCCATTGATGTGCCGGAGCACCTGCTCAACTACTTCGACTACGAGGCATACGGGCGGGATATTCGGATCAACGATGATGGGCATTATGCCAACGGCGGTTATATGTTCAACAACGGGAGCCAGTTTATTGAACACTACACCGGGCGGGATGATATTCCCGACGAGTATCGGGTATTTTCCATGCCCAAGCTCAACATCCGGGAACAGATGGCCGCCTATAAAGAAGTAGCGGATCGGGCTGCGCCGGAGAAAGATCACCTTTCCCCCAAAAAGGAGGTGCCGGAGCGATAACAACACTTCGGGACAAATTGTCCCAAAGAAAGGGGTGGTTTGACTGGTAGATGAAGATATTTCCCGGCGCACGATTGCCGTTTCCGTGAAGGCGTCCAAGCTGACCGCCCGGGGCCTTGCCTATGTCGTGCGAGGTGTGGGCCGGAAAATAGCCAAGCACCACCGGGCCAAGCAGACGCCCCACGGCAAGCAGAGCGTGAAAAAGCTCATGGCCCACGGCGCATCTGCATCCAGCATCGAGCTGTCCGGCGATACCAAGCTGTTTGACCAGGTGGCCCGGAAATGGAATGTGGACTACGCCTTTTACAAAACCGGGCCGGACAAATATCTGCTGTTCTTCAAGGCTGGGCAGGCCGACGCCATGACCGCCTGCTTCTCGGAGTACTCCCGCAAGGTGCTGAACAAGTCCAAGTCCCGGCGCATCCCCATCCGAGATCAGCTCAAACGGGCATCGGATCAGCTTGCCCAGGAGCGGCCCCGTCCCAAAGAGCGGGTGCAGGAGGTGTCCCATGCCGACAGATAAAATCCGAAAGTACATTCTTCCCAACATTCCCTATCTGTTCATTGGCTGGGCCTGTCTGAAGCTGGGGACGGCCTACCGTCTGGCAACGGGGGCCGGGTTTGGGGAAAAGCTGCTGGGGCTGGGCCGGAGCATCGGCCCGGCCTTTGCAGACTTTGCGCCGGGGCTCGATCCCTTTGACTGGCTCATCGGCATTGTGGGTGCAGTGGGCTTTCGCTTGCTGATTTACTTCAAAAGCAAAAATGCCAAGAAGTACAGGCGGGACGAGGAATACGGCTCCGCCCGGTGGGGAACGGAAAAGGACATCAAGCCCTTTGTCGATCCCAAGTTTGAAAACAATGTCATTCTCACCGGGACGGAGCTGCTCACCATCAACATCCGGCCCAAAAATCCAGCCAACGCCCGCAACCTAAACGCCTGTGTCATCGGCTCGTCCGGCTCCGGCAAGACCCGGTTCTGGCTCACGCCCCAGCTGCTCCAAGCTCATTCCTCGTATGTCTGCGTAGATCCGAAAGGAGGTGTCCTCGGGCAAGTAGGCCAATTTCTCCAGCAGCGGGGGTATAAGATCAAGGTATTCAACAGCATAGATTTTTCAAAGTCCATGCACTATAACCCGCTGGCCTACATCAAGAATGAGGCGGACATCTTGAAGTTTGTAAACGCCCTAATCTCCAACACCAAGGGCGAGGGCAAAGAGGGCGATCCGTTCTGGACGAAGGCCGAAACACTTTTGTATTGCGCCCTGCTGGGGTACATCATTTTTGAGGGCTCCGAGGAGGAGCGCAACATGAATACGCTGGTTGACATGATCTCCGGCATGGAAGTGAAGGAGGATGACGAGGACTTTCTCAATGCCGTGGACTATATGTTCAAGGGGCTGGAACAACGCAAGCCGGATTGCTTTGCGGTGAAACAGTACAAGAAGTACAAGCTGGCCAGCGGCAAAACCGCAAAAAGCATTTTGATTTCCTGCGGCTCCCGGCTGGCCCCCTTTGACATTCCCCAGCTCCGGGAGATCATGTCCTATGACGAGCTGGAGCTTGACCGCATGGGCGATAGGCGCACGGCCACTTTCTTCTGTATCAGCGACACCGACAGCACCTACAATTTTCTGGTGGCGCTGGCCTTTTCGCAGATGTTTAATCTGCTGTGTGAACGGGCGGACAATGTTCACGGCGGCCGCCTGCCCCATCATGTGCGGGTGCTGTGGGACGAGGCGGCCAACACGGGACAGGTGCCAAACCTCGAAAAGTTGGTGGCCGTGATCCGCTCCCGGGAGGTCAGCCTGACCCTCTTTTATCAGCAGTTGGCCCAATGCAAGGCCATCTATGACAAGAACGCTGAAACCATCCTTGGCAACATGGACAGCGTGATTTTTCTCGGCGGGCGGGAAAGCTCCACCATCAAGGAGATTTCCGAAAACTGGCTGGGCAAGGCCACGATCTCCATGCAGACGGATGGGCGGACACGGGGGCAGTCGGAAAGTTACAGTCAGAATGACCAACGGCTGGGCCGAGAGCTGATGACCCCCAGCGAGCTTGCCACCATGCCCGGTGACAGGTGCATCTTGCAGCTCCGGGGCCTGCCCCCGTTCTATTCCAAGAAGTACGATTTGAAGCAGCATCCCAACTACAAGTACACGGCGGAGGCCGACAAACAAAAAAACGCCTTTTCCCTCGACAAGCTTATCAACCGCCGCAGGCGGCCCGGGCTGACCGAGGAATGTGAGGTGTACGAGGCGACCGTGCCGGACGAGGCGCTCACAGACGAGGACGAGGACATCCTCAACTATGACGATCTCGATGACCCGGACGCCTTTGTATAAACAGCACTTCGGGACAAGTTGTCCCAAGGTGCGGCAAGCGCCGCCTGCACGGGCGGCTTTTTTTATGTCCGGGTACTCCCCGGAGAAATGGAGGCTATATGCAGTTCTTTTCTTCTGCCATCGACACTTTGCAGACCCTCGTTGTTGCCCTCGGCGCTGGCCTTGGCGTGTGGGGCGTGGTGAATTTGCTGGAGGGCTACGGCTCGGACAACCCCGGTGCCAAGAGCCAGGGCATGAAGCAGTTTATGGCTAATTAAAGGGAACAAAAAGAAAGGAAAAGCACAATCCAGACGGTATCAGCGGCAGGATACAAGAATAAATTGTGATTACACAAGATTGGTGTTATAATAAGAGAAAAGTTCCTGCCGGGGCAGCCGCCCCGGTGGTATGGATAAAAAGGCAGGAAAACAATATGCACATCAGCTATAAACCACTCTGGCATACACTGTTAGAGCGTGATATGAGAAAAGAAGATTTAAGGCTTGCCGCCGGTATGACAACGAATATGATTGCCAACATGAGCAAAGAGGGAAAGCACATCAGCATGGATACATTGGCCCGTATCTGCGAAACGCTGAATTGTGAGATTACCGATGTGATTGAGTTAGTACCAGACGAGCCTGCTTCCACAGGAGGTAAGGAACATGAGCGAATTGAAACCAAGAATAACGGAAAACGGAATTGATTATATCCTTGTCGGAGATTACTATATCCCAGATTTGAAGCTGCCGGAGGAACACCGCCCTATCGGAAAGTACGGACGGATGCACCGGGAATATTTAAGAGAAGCCCACCCAGCCAGATTGAACACATTGACACTGACCGGGGAGTTATGGACATATCTTGCAGACCTGAACGAACAGGCACAGGAACGGTTAGACACCATCATGGAGCAGATGAAGGCTGCCGATGGTGTGACCGAGGAATTGAAGCGTACCCATCAAATGGAATGGGTGCAGCGTTGCAATAACATTCACAACCGGGCAGAAGAAATTATTTTGCAAGAGATGATTTATTCATAACGGTATGGTAGAATGATTATGACAAATCGAAAGTTGACAAGGAGTTTTGATAGCGTGAAAAAAAGTTTATGGAAGAAGTTTTAATTGATGATAATATGGTTTTTGATATTGATAATTTAAAAGGATTTCTTAATGATACCAGTTCATTTGGGTTTATAGCTAAAGAAAATAATAAAATTATAGGATTTGCATATTGCTATACACTTTTAAGACCTGATGGAAAAACAATGTTTTATTTACACTCAATAGGAATGTTACCTAACTATCAAGACAAAGGTTATGGTTCAAAATTATTATCTTTTATTAAGGAATATTCTAAAGAGATTGGTTGTTCTGAAATGTTTTTAATAACTGATAAAGGTAATCCTAGAGCTTGCCATGTATATGAAAAATTAGGTGGTAAAAATGATTATAAAGATGAAATAGTATATGTATATGATTATGAAAAAGGTGATAAATAAATGAATATAGTTGAAAATGAAATATGTATAAGAACTTTAATAGATGATGATTTTCCTTTGATGTTAAAATGGTTAACTGATGAAAGAGTATTAGAATTTTATGGTGGTAGAGATAAAAAATATACATTAGAATCATTAAAAAAACATTATACAGAGCCTTGGGAAGATGAAGTTTTTAGAGTAATTATTGAATATAACAATGTTCCTATTGGATATGGACAAATATATAAAATGTATGATGAGTTATATACTGATTATCATTATCCAAAAACTGATGAGATAGTCTATGGTATGGATCAATTTATAGGAGAGCCAAATTATTGGAGTAAAGGAATTGGTACAAGATATATTAAATTGATTTTTGAATTTTTGAAAAAAGAAAGAAATGCTAATGCAGTTATTTTAGACCCTCATAAAAATAATCCAAGAGCAATAAGGGCATACCAAAAATCTGGTTTTAGAATTATTGAAGATTTGCCAGAACATGAATTACACGAGGGCAAAAAAGAAGATTGTTATTTAATGGAATATAGATATGATGATAATGCCACAAATGTTAAGGCAATGAAATATTTAATTGAGCATTACTTTGATAATTTCAAAGTAGATAGTATTGAAATAATCGGTAGTGGTTATGATAGTGTGGCATATTTAGTTAATAATGAATACATTTTTAAAACAAAATTTAGTACTAATAAGAAAAAAGGTTATGCAAAAGAAAAAGCAATATATAATTTTTTAAATACAAATTTAGAAACTAATGTAAAAATTCCTAATATTGAATATTCGTATATTAGTGATGAATTATCTATACTAGGTTATAAAGAAATTAAAGGAACTTTTTTAACACCAGAAATTTATTCTACTATGTCAGAAGAAGAACAAAATTTGTTAAAACGAGATATTGCCAGTTTTTTAAGACAAATGCACGGTTTAGATTATACAGATATTAGTGAATGTACTATTGATAATAAACAAAATGTATTAGAAGAGTATATATTGTTGCGTGAAACTATTTATAATGATTTAACTGATATAGAAAAAGATTATATAGAAAGTTTTATGGAAAGACTAAATGCAACAACAGTTTTTGAGGGTAAAAAGTGTTTATGCCATAATGATTTTAGTTGTAATCATCTATTGTTAGATGGCAATAATAGATTAACTGGAATAATTGATTTTGGAGATTCTGGAATTATAGATGAATATTGTGATTTTATATACTTACTTGAAGATAGTGAAGAAGAAATAGGAACAAATTTTGGAGAAGATATATTAAGAATGTATGGAAATATAGATATTGAGAAAGCAAAAGAATATCAAGATATAGTTGAAGAATATTATCCTATTGAAACTATTGTTTATGGAATTAAAAATATTAAACAGGAATTTATCGAAAATGGTAGAAAAGAAATTTATAAAAGGACTTATAAAGATTGATTATATAATATATGAAAAGCTATTATAAAAGACATTAGTATTAAATAGTTTAAAAAAATGAAAAATAATATCGAAAAAAATATTTCTTAAAATTGTGATAGGGGTTGTTCTTGCTTGTATTTTATTTGTTTGTTTTCTTTATACGAACAATGAGATCGGCGTGACTTCATCTAAGCTGGAGGCAGATATTCGTTCGTCGCAGAAGATTAAGGATGATTGGACGGTCGATGGAAGCGTTTCCAGCACGATGGCTGCATATATTTCTTACCCTCAGGATTTGAGTGACCATTCTTTTTCCGTCTATGTCAATCGTCCAGGACTTTCCTTCGGATATTTTTTCCGTGGAGGTGGAACTCTTTCGGGGATTCAAAGAGGAATTGTGGAGTTTACTGTAGAGGGATATAATGAACGAGCATTTATTTCTATGAATCAACAGCAGGTGCAACAACTTGAAATAGATGATGGCAACACAATTCAAGTGGTTGATATTGACCGCAATAAACCTTTTGCGATTGTCTTGCCTATAAATGCGGGTAATATTACTTTTTATGATGTAAATAGAAATACTGTGGAATATTGGAATAATCCTCTTTGACAAATTCCAGTTTGTCGTGCTAAAAATTCAACTGAATAATCCCAGCAAAAACCGCTGCTACATGGAAGCCAACAAACCATGCAACAGCGGTTTTTCTTTATCGTTTTTTCCTCTGGCTGATAGGCGTTCCCATTTTCTTTGATTTTTTGAGAATCCGAATCAGCCAGCGAAATTCTTCATCTGACAGATTTTTATAGTTGATACCAAGCTGCTTACAGTAAAGGACAACCAGCTTTTCATCACGGCTGCCCTTGAAATTTTCAACCGCTTCCAGATTTTCTTTCAGTTCATCGGCAACGGTGGTCTGAGGTGCACTCTCGCTGTCCTTTTTATGGGCTTCCCGAATATCCCGGATAATCAGGTTGAGGTCATCCCGTACCATGTGACTGAAATATTCATCATCACTGATATGGGCGGCTTGCAACACTTTCAAATGGGGGTCATCTTCGCCGGGGCGATACCGTTCAATGATTTCATGCCGGACGGTATCGACAAGGGCGTTGAGGTTTTGAATCTGCATGGTGGCAATCCCATCCACATAAATCTCAATGTCCGCAAGAAACTTGATAAAGTCCTTATGGGTGGCAAGTTCGCACAGCAGACGGTTGTTAATCCGACCGCTTTTCAGAAGTGCTACCATCTCATCACTCAAATGCAGCTCCCTTAATGGCGTGTTGATCTCCGCCCGGTTCTCTGTCCGGCAAAAGAGATAATCGAGGGACACCCCATAAAAATCTGCCAGCAGGATAAGGTTGCCATGATTGATTTCCTTATAGTCGTCTTTTTCATAACTGCCAAGAGCCGATTTTGAAATACCCGTTTGCTCAGCCAGTTCTTCCAGTTTTAATCCTTTGTTTAATCGTAAATCTTTTAGCCGTTCCTGTATTGTAGTAGCTCCGTTCATTGAAGCAGTTCCCCCTTTCTAACGACATTTATAACCGTTGAATTGATTATACCATATCAATTCCGCAATCGTGGAAATTTCTGATTTTTACCCCGAATTCCTACTTTGTGGACATACGGCACAGGGCACAAAAATGTTCTATGATACAGGTAGTTCATCGATGGATTATTCCAATCGAATGACCAGCCTGTGTGGGATATGCTTCCCCGGCGATGTAGCGTCATGACTTTTGGCAGGGATATGGAGGAACCCTGACCAAAACGAGCGTACCAAAGGGAGCGATACGCCGCTGTGAGATTCAGGGGAGGAACGACACCGGGGAGAACTGGCGAACTGACACCGAAATGATACCGAAACACAACAATCTGATAGGGGGACAGTCTACCCTATCGCTGATACTTCGGGAGATTTTAAGCGGCTCTATGGCTGTAATTTTACCGAAAATCGCCCCGAAACCATACACTAAAACGGGAGGAAGCGCAATATGCCGAGAATGAGCAAAAAGAGGAAGTATGAGCTTTCCTTTTACCTCAATGACCGGGGGCGTGTCACTTACAACGAATTATGCCGGAAATGCCAGCATGGGTGCAAGCAGAGCTTCCGGGCGGTTGTGATTGACTGCCCCTGTTATTTATCCAAACGAGCAAAGAAAAAGGAGGAACACACAGAATGAATTTTGAATTTATGACGATAGACACACCATTGCCGCCCTGTATGCCTTTTCCCAGAGCGTTGACAGGATTTCCAGTCAGCAGCACCGCAAAGGTCATGTACTGCCGGATGCTGGACGCTATGCTCTCCAAAGGGCAGGAGGACGAGAACGGAATCCTCTTTGTCTGCTTCCCTGTCACAGCCATTGCCGCAGTCCTGTCCCGCAGCTCCATGACGGTCAAGCGTTCTCTGAATGAACTGGAAACTGCCGGACTTATCATGCGGGTGCGTCAGGGCATTGGAGAACCAAACAGGATTTATGTGCTGATACCGGGAAAGGAGGACGCTGCCCTTGCCTGATACATCAAAGCTGGAAAAACTCAATCGGGAGTTGGAAAAAAGCGAAAAGAAACTGCGGAAAGCCATCAATGATGAAAAGGCATTGCAGCATCAGCTGAAGCAGCTTACCCGAAAAGAACGAACGCACCGGCTCTGTACACGTGGCGGTATGCTGGAAAGTTTTCTGCAAGAACCGGAACGCCTGACAGATGATGATGTCATGCTGTTGTTGAAACTCATTTTTCACAGACAGGACACGCAGGAACTATTGAAAAAACTGCTGGAACGGGAGATGCCGGAACCCCCTTAGTTTACTAAGGGCGCAATTATACACCACCCAGAGGTTGGTGCATTGCGTTCTCCGAAGGCTCCTCGCCGGAGGGCTGTGATTTTCCGCAGTCATGGTCTGCTTCAAATCAAACAGGGGACGCTACGCTTCCCCTGCGCTGGCTGCCGCCAGCTACCCTTTTGTGAACTTGCCATCTGGGGACACCTTGCGTTGCAAGCTGTTCCCAGCCGACAAGTTTTACAAAATCTCTCTATACTTTGACGGTCGAATAAAGTATAATGAAGTCAACGACTAATCGGAATTTGGAGGTAATATGCTTATGAAAAAATTTCTTTCTTTGTTTTTGTGTCTTACTTGTGTACTGACTTTAGTTGCGTGTGGAAAAAAGGTAGCTCCTATTACGTTACCTCAAACCGACGAGATTACATCTATTGATATAACTTTTGGGGAAAATACAGTAAGTCATTCAGACAAAACTTGGATAAGTGAAATAATCGCCGATATTTCCAGTTCTGAACCGACTAAGAAGGAAAGTGTTCAAGACTGTCCACAAGTGGAAAGTTATATCAAAATTGACTTCCAGTTTGAGACAGGAACAAGTACTATCTTTGCGTATGAGGATAGTGGTAAATACTATATTGAACAGCCTTATCAAGGAATTTATAAAATTGATAGCCAACTATTCGAAAGGTTACAAGAAACTGATTAATTCCAGTTTGCCACCCACACATCGGGTCAACTTGTCCCGAACTTTTACAACTAAATACCCGCCGCCCACACAGCGGCACACCGAGCAGGAAATCTGAAAAAGGTCTCCTGCTTTTTTTCTGCCCAAAATGGGGTGGCAAAACGCCACCCCATCCACCGATTACCGAAAGGAGTGATACGAAATGCCCTGTCCGCACAACGAAATCACGATTGTTCAGCGCAGCCAGCGACAGTCTGCTGTTGCCGCCGCTGCTTACCAAAGCGGCGAAAAGCTGTTCTGTGAATACGACCAGCAAGTGAAGCACTACCCGGAAAAGCGTGGTATCGTCCACAATGAAATTCTGCTCCCGGCAAACGCCCCACGGTCGTATGCAGACCGCAATACCTTATGGAACGCCGCCGAAGCGGTGGAAAAGCAATGGAACTCCCAGCTTGCAAGGCGGTGGGTGCTTACCATCCCAAGAGAGATACCACCCGACCAGTATGCTGTCCTTGTCCGGGAGTTTTGTGAGCAGCAGTTTGTTTCCAAAGGCATGATTGCTGATTTTGCAATCCATGACCCCCATCCGCCGGGACACAATCCCCACGCCCATGTCATGCTCACTATGAGGGCAATGGACGAACATGGAAAATGGCTTCCCAAGAGCCGCAAGGTTTATGACCTTGACGAAAACGGGGAACGGATCAAACTTCCGTCCGGCAGATGGAAAAGCCACAAGGAGGATACGGTGGATTGGAACGACCAGAAGTATTGCGAAATCTGGCGGCATGAATGGGAGGTCATCCAGAACCGCTATCTGGAAGCCAATGACCGCCCAGAGCGTGTGGACTTGCGTTCTTATGCCAGACAGGGGCTTGATATTATCCCTACTGTCCATGAGGGAGCTGCTGTCCGGCAGATGGAAAAGCGGGGTATCCAGACGAACATCGGCAACCTGAACCGGGAAATCAGAGCCGCCAACCGCCTGATGAAGTCTATCCGGCAGCTCATTCAAAACCTCAAAGGCTGGATTACCGAGCTGGGAGAAAAACGAAAAGAACTGCTTGCACAAAAGGCGGCGGAGGAAGCGACACTTCTTCCCAATCTGCTGATGAAGTATATGGAGATACGAAAGGAAGAACGGAAGGACTGGACAAGGGCTGGACAGAACCGGGGGACTTCACAGGACTTAAAGGCAGTCAGCGAAGCCCTGTCCTATCTCCGTCAAAAGGGGATTTCTACTGTGGAGGACTTAGAAGTATTTCTGGAATCTTCCGGGAAATCAGCCGCAGATTACCGCAGTCAGATGAAGCCAAAGGAAGCCCGCAGCAAAGTGATTGACGGGATTCTTGCCAGCCGGACAGACTGCAAGGAATGTAAGCCTGTCTATGAGAAGTACCAGAAGATATTTTTCAAGAAAACAAAGGAGAAATTCAAACAGGAACACCCGGAGGTCGCCCGGTATGCGAAAGCCACCGCCTACCTTGCCAAGCACCCGGACGATAAGGACAGCACCCAAAAGGAACTGCAACAGGAGCAGGAAAAACTTCTCAGCGAAATCGCAGAGCTGAAAGTACCGCTGACAGAGGTACAGGAGGATTTGAAGAAGCTGCGGGACATCCGCTACTGGGTACGGAAAGCCACCCCCGGCACAGAAGAAAGCAAAGAGCCGCCCAAGAAGCAGCCCCTCAAAGAAGTCTTGCAGGATAAGGCGGACGAGAAAAAAGCACAAAGAACTGCCCCGGTGCAGACAAAACACAAACAACAGGATATGGAACTTTAACAGGCACTTGCCATTTTCAGATTGAGAATGTCAGGTGCTTTTCTTTTTTTCAAGGAGGGATAGATTTGAATGTATTTGAAGCTGTGAAGCAGTCCGTCACAACAAGACAGGCTGCGGAGCATTATGGAATCCATGTAGGTCGGAACGGGATGGCTTGCTGCCCGTTCCATAACGATAAAACCCCAAGCATGAAGCTGGATCGGCGTTACCACTGCTTCGGCTGCGGTGCGGATGGGGATGTGATTGATTTTGCCGCCGCCCTGTATGGGCTGGGAAAGAAAGAAGCCGCCGTACAACTGGCACAGGACTTCGGGCTTTCCTATGAGGACTGGAAGCCGCCGGGAAAGGAAAAAAAGCCAAAGCCCCGGCAGAAATCCCCGGAGGAACAGTTTCAGGAAGCAAAGAACCGCTGCTTCCGTATTCTTGCTGATTATCTCCATCTGCTTCGGGCATGGAGAACGGACTACGCCCCACACTCCCCGGAGGAAGCCTTTCATCCCCGGTTTATAGAAGCCTTACAGAAGCAAGACCAAGTGGAGTATCTGCTGGATGTGCTGCTGTTCGGGGAAACAGAGGAAAAAGCGGCTTTGATTACGGACTACGGAAAGGATGTGATACAGCTTGAACAGCGAATGGCAGAGCTTGCCGCCGCAGACGCAGCAAGAACTAAAAAACACCATGAACGCCATGCAGCCACCCCAGAGCATTGAGGAAATCAAGGAGGGGCTGGAAACTACCGAGAAAGGCGGTGTCCGTCAGAGCATACGGAACTGCCTGACTGTATTCCAGCGTGACCCGCTGCTTTCCGGGGCTATCGCATACAACATCCTGACTGACCGCAAGGACATCATAAAGCCCATCGGCTTCCACAGGGAAAGCACCGCCCTGAACGATACAGATATGAAGTATCTGCTTCTTTATCTGGAAGAAACCTACGGGCTTACCAATGAGAAAAAGATTGATAACGCCATCGGGATTGTGGCGAATGAAAACAAGTACCACCCCATCCGGGATTATTTAAGTTCCCTTGTGTGGGACGGGACAGAGCGAATCCGCTTCTGCCTGCGGCACTTTCTGGGGGCTGACGCAGACGATTACACCTATGAAGCATTGAAGCTGTTCCTGCTGGGTGCAATCTCACGAGCCTTTCAGCCGGGGTGCAAGTTTGAAATCATGCTCTGTCTGGTCGGCGGTCAGGGGGCTGGCAAGTCCACTTTCTTCCGTCTGCTGGCAGTCCGGGACGAGTGGTTCTCCGATGATTTGCGGAAGCTGGACGATGACAATGTGTACCGCAAGCTGCAAGGTCACTGGATTATCGAAATGTCGGAAATGATGGCAACCGCCAACGCCAAGAGCATTGAGGAAATCAAGTCATTTTTAAGCCGGCAGAAAGAGGTTTACAAGATACCTTATGAAACCCACCCGGCAGACCGCCCCCGTCAGTGCGTGTTTGGCGGCACTTCCAATGCCCTGGACTTCCTGCCCCTTGACCGTTCCGGCAACCGCCGCTTTATCCCCGTCATGGTGTACCCGGAGCAAGCCGAGGTTCACATTTTGGAGGACGAAGCTGCTTCCAGAGCCTATATCGAGCAGATGTGGGCAGAAGCGATGGAGATTTACCGAAGCGGCAGGTTCAAGCTGGCTTTCAGCCCCGCCATGCAGCGCTATCTCAAAGAACACCAGCGGGATTTTATGCCGGAGGACACCAAAGCAGGGATGATACAGGCGTATCTTGATAAGTACACCGGGAGCATGGTCTGCTCCAAGCAGATCTACAAGGAAGCCTTGAACCATGCTTTTGACGAGCCGAAGCAATGGGAAATCCGGGAAATCAACGAGATTATGAACCAGTGCATTTCCGGCTGGAGGTACTTCCCGAACCCAAGAATGTTTTCAGAATATGGCAGACAAAAGGGCTGGGAGCGTGAAAACCCGGCAACGGACTTAAGCAACCCGTCTGAAAAAACGATGGACGGTTTTGTGGAGGTCACAGAACAGATGGAGCTTCCATTCTGAAAAGGACAGCCCGTTGCACCCCCTGTTGCTATCCCGTTGCCGAGCCGGTTGCCGGGGAAAAACCTTTATTTCCGGGCTTTTCTCCCTTATAACAACCAAAACAACAGAAAAATAAAAGAAAAGTATAAATAGTAACCATCGCCAGATTGAGATTGTTTGCAAGGTCTTTTGAAGCCCGTTGCCGGACTTCGTTGCCGACACCCTCTGTCTGGCTATTTTCATGTATGGAGGATAACTGCCTATGGCAAAAAACAAAACAGAGATTCATGTTACAACGGTGTTTGACGGGGAGCTGGACGCAACCGATGTGTTCGTCAGCCTGATTTCCCAGAAATACGGTAAGACAAATACGAAAGAATATCTTGCTAAAAAGAAAGATATGGGTTATAATGAAGATGAGGTTCAAAAGAGCCAGATACCGTCTGGATTGTGTGGGTAAATGGCTATGATGAACGAAATGGAATACAGAACAATCGGTTCGGCACTTGCCGGAGGGTATCGTGCAGCGGTCTATTGCAGGCTGTCAAAGGACGATGACCTGCAAGGCGAAAGTGCCAGTATCGCAAACCAGCGTGATATGCTGGAAAAATACTGCGAAAAGCAGGGATGGGAGGTTGTGGCAGTCTATCAGGACGATGGCTTCACAGGTCTTAATATGGAGCGTCCTGATTTACAGAGAATGTTGAGAGCCATTGAGCGCAGGCAAATCAACCTTGTCATCACGAAAGACCTCAGCCGACTGGGGCGTAACTATCTGCAAACCGGGCATTTGATTGAGGACTTTTTCCCAAGAAACGGTGTCCGCTATATCGCCATGAATGACGGTATCGACACCCTGCGGGATAACAACGATATTGCCCCGTTCAAGAATATCCTGAACGAGATGTACAGCAAGGATATTTCCAAGAAAGTCCATTCCTCTTATCTTCTGAAAGCGCAGAAAGGACAGTTTACCGGGTGTCTTGCCCCCTTTGGGTATCGGAAAGACCCAGAGGACAGAAACCATCTGCTCATTGACGAGGAAACCGCCCCGATTGTGCGGCTGATTTTCGGATATGCCCTGAACGGTCATGGTCCGAACTATATCCGCAGACGGCTGGAGGAAGAAAAAATCCCCTGCCCCACATGGTGGAACCGGGAACGGGGGCTTCGCAATACCCGCACCAAATGGGAAAAGAAAGACCCAGAAAACGGACGGTATATGTGGGACTTCTCCGTTATCAAAGACCTCTTGATGAATCCCGTCTACACCGGGGCGATTGCTTCCCAGAAAAAAGACTACCGTTTCAAAATCGGCACGATTGGAGAAAAGAAGCCGGAGGACTGGATTGTGGTGGAGGGACAGCATGAACCGCTGATTGACCGCATGAGCTTTGACATTGTGCAGAACAAGCTGAAATCCCGCCAGCGTCCGGGGCAGACCAATGAAATCAGCCTGTTTGCCGGACTGATAAAATGCGGCGAGTGTGGGAAGTCGCTGACGATACGCTACACAAACGCAAAACATCCCCAGCAGATTTATTCCTGCAAGACCTACAATGCCTTTGGAAAGAACCACTGCACCCAGCACCGGATTGACTATGACACCCTTTACAGCCATGTGCTGCGGAAAATCCGGGAATGTGCCAGAGCTGCCCTGATGGACGGGAAAGCGGTTGCCGACCGCCTGACTAATACCTGTGAAGCCGAGCAGCGGGAACAGCGGGAAGCAATGGAACGCTCCCTTACAAGGGACGAGGAACGGATTGAGGTTCTGGATAAAATGGTCATGCGGCTTTATGAGGATATGATTGCAGGGCGTATCAGTGAGCAGAATTTCAACACCATGCTGGAAAAGACACAGACCGAGCAAGCGGAGCTTAAAGCAAAAGTGTCCGAGGGCAGAAAGCGGCTGTCCGATGAAGTCCAGCTTGCCAATGACGCAAAACAATGGGTGGAAGCCATTCAGGAATACGCCAATATCACAGAGCTGGACGCAGCCACCCTCAACCGCTTAATCAAAGAAATCGTCGTGCATGAGCGCATTGACGAAGATAAAACAAGACACATTTCTATCGAAATTCATTTTAATCTCAAACCCATCCCAGAGGTGGAACAGGTCACTGCCTGACCTGTCCCGCCGGGACGGTTCTCTTAAAAACACCATATAGATTTTTTGTACGCCGCCGCCCGCCATCGAGCAGAGTTTTACACCTAATTGGGGATAAAACAGCTCATGGCGGGCGGCGGCATCATCGTGCTGGGCACCACCCTGATCCCCCTGCTGTCCGGCCTGTTTTAAGGGCGATAGCTTATGGGATTTCTCACCGACTGGCTGACAGACTGGTTAAAAGGGCTTCTGATCGAGGGGATTATGGGCAACCTCACGGGGCTTTTTGATACGGTCAATACCCGTGTCGGAGAGATTGCGGTGCAAGTGGGGACGACCCCGGCGGCGTGGAACGCCGGGGTCTTTTCCCTCATACGGCAGCTTTCTGAAACGGTGATACTGCCGATTGCCGGTCTGGTCTTGACCTTTGTTGCCACCTATGAGCTGATCCAGCTCATTATCGAGAAAAACAACCTGCACGATCTGGACTACTGGATTTTCTTCAAGTGGATTTTCAAAACGGCTGCGGCCATCCTCATTCTGTCCAACACATTCAATATCGTTATGGCGGTGTTTGATGTGTCCCAAAGCGTGATTGCCAGCGCAGCCGGGATCGTGCAGGGCTCAACGGACATTTCTTCCTCCATGATCGACACGCTGGCGGCAAGTCTGGAAACCATGAGCCTTGGCGCTCTGCTGGGGCTGTGGCTCCAATCGTTCCTCATTCATGTAACCATGTGGGCGCTGAACATCGTGATTTTCGTCATCGTCTACGGGCGCATGATTGAGATTTACCTGCTCACAAGTCTGGCTCCGCTGCCTGTGGCGACGCTCTCCAACCGGGAGTTGGGCAGCATGGGCCAAAACTATTTGAAGTCCCTGTTTGCCGTGGGATTCCAAGGGATGCTGATCCTTGTGTGCGTCGCCATCTATGCGGTGCTCATTCAAGGAATTGCCACGGGCGGCGACCCCATCGGAGCCATTTGGGGCTGCGTGGGGTACACGGTGCTGCTGTGCTTCTGCCTGTTCAAAACAGGGACGATTGCCCGGAGCATCTTTAGTGCTCATTAAGAAAGGGGTGTTATATGCCAAGAAGATACGGGCCGGACGGAACGGCCCTGTGGAATGGAAAAGCCCCGGAGGAATTTTCCGAGGCGGATGTGTACCGCTTCATGGCGGAAACGGAGGAAGTGCTGCAAAAGCGGGAGCTGCTGGGCGGTGAAAACGACGCAAGGTCGATTGCCCAGCGGCTGGCCGAGGGCCGCACACAGGCTGCCCGGGACAACGCCGCCCGCCCCACCAAGGCAGCGGTGAAGGAGTCCGGGCATGACCGATAACGGGACTTTGGGACAAAATGTCCCAAACATGGCGGAGGGCCTGTACCTCATGGACGGGATCAAGGGGCTGCTGTCCCTGCCCCAGCATTCGATTGATATGCTGCTCACCGATCCGCCCTACGGCACCACCCGGAATTACTGGGATGTGCCGCTGCCGCTCCCCGAGCTGTGGGAGGCGGTGAAATGGGCGGTCAAGCCCAACGGGGCGGTGCTGTTCTTCGCCCAATGCCCCTATGACAAGGTGCTGGGAGCGTCCAACCTGTCCATGCTCCGCTATGAGTGGGTATGGTACAAGGAACGGGGGACGGGTTTTCTCAACGCCAACCGAGCCCCGCTGAAAAAGTCGGAGAACATTCTGGTGTTCTACCAGAAGTCCCCGGTCTATCATCCGCAATTCACCTATGGGGAGCCCTATCGCCGGGTATATTCCCGCAGCGGCTCCAGCACTAACTATGGAGCATTTGAGCGTGTTGGTACGAAGTCCAGCGATGGGCGGCGCTATCCGGGAAATGTGCTGTTTGTGCCCACGGTGATGGGCGGCATCCACCCGACACAAAAGCCTGTGGAGCTGTGCGAATACTTCATCAAAACCTACACCGACGAAGGAGCGGTGGTAGCGGATATTTGCGCTGGCTCCGGCACAACGGCGGTGGCGGCCCTCAATACGGGCCGCCGCTTTGTCTGCTTTGAAAACGCCCCGGCCATCTACGGCCCCGCCGTCCAGCGCATTGAGCAGGCACGGCTGGCCGTGGAGCGTGGCGGGAAAGGAGTGTAATTATCGGAGCATATTCCATCATCTATGCCGATCCCCCGTGGCGCTACTCCCAAAAGGGCTTGCAGGGGGCGGCGGAGCATCATTACCCCACCATGAGCATAGACGAGCTTTGTGCGCTGCCTGTGGCCGATCTTGCGGCCCCGGACAGCGCACTTTTCCTGTGGGCCACCTTTCCCCAGCTCCCGGAGGCCCTGCGGCTGATCCGGGAATGGGGCTTCACCTACAAAAGCGTGGCTTTTGTCTGGCTCAAGAAAAACCGCAAGGCGGACAGCTGGTTTTACGGGCTGGGCTTCTGGACACGGGCCAATGCGGAGGTTTGCCTGCTGGCGACACGGGGCCACCCCAAGCGGCAGGCAGCCAACATCCACCAGTTTATCATTTCGCCCATCGAAGCCCACAGCAAAAAGCCGGACGAAACCCGTGATAAAATTGTGGCCCTTATGGGCGATCTGCCCCGTGTGGAGCTGTTCGCCCGGCAGACCCCGCCCGGCTGGGATGTGTGGGGCAACGAGGTACAGTCCACGCTCCGGGACTTCGGAAATATGGGGGCCCCGCAAAATCAGCGATTTTGTGGGGAGAGGAGGAGCAACGAAGCGGACGGATTTCGGGATAATTTGTCCCGAAGTAGTCAAGCGGAGTTTGTGACGACGAGTCCCAAGGTGGGCATGAAAGGAGGTTGACCTATGCCCTATGTGAATGTCCCCAATGACCTGTCCAAAATCAAAACCAAGATTGCCTTTAACCTCACCAAGCGCCAGCTGATCTGTTTCGGGATCGGGGCGGCCATCGGGATTCCCACCTATCTGCTGACCCGTGGAGCCATCGGCAACACCGGGGCGCTGTTCGTCATGCTGGGGATTATGCTCCCGGCCTTTCTCATGGCGATGTATGAAAAGGACGGGCTGCCCTTTGAAAAGGTGCTGCGGAACATGATCAACACCAAGTTCCTGCGTCCCGGCATCCGGCCCTATCGGACGCAGAATATCTATGCTCCATTCACGGGAAAGGAGGAGTCTATTGAACGCAGCCAAAACAAAACCAAACGCAAAAAGAAATGAGCGCCGGGCGGTGGTGTCCGCCCAGCAGACCATCCCCTATGTGGCGATGCACCCGGACGGGGTGTGTCAGCTCCCCGGCGGCATCTACACCAAGACCGTGGAATATGAGGACATTAACTACGCCGTGGCGTCCACCGAGGATCAGACCGCCATCTTCGGCGGGTGGAGCTCGTTTCTAAACTACTTTGACAGTTCCTTGCCCTTTCAGCTCTCCTTTGTCAACCGCCGTTCCCGCAGCGCCAACCGTTACAAGGTGAATATCCCGGAACAGGAGGACGAGTTCAACAGCATCCGGCATGAATATGTGGAGATGCTCAAAGGCCAGATTGCCAAGAGCAACAACGGCATTGAGCGCACCAAGTACATCACCTTTGGGCTGCCCGCTGGTAGTGTGGCCGAGGCCCGGCCCCGGCTGGGCCGTGTGGAGGCCGATGTCATGGGCAACCTCAAACGGCTGGGGGTGCAGTCCCAGCCCTTGGATGGCCGTGACCGTCTGGCGGTGCTCCACGGCCAGATGCACCCAGGGAGCCGGGAGCCGTTCCGCTTTTCGTGGAAGGACATTCCCCAGCACGGCATGGGGACAAAGGACTATATCGCCCCAGACAGCTTCGACTTTCGGCAATCCCGGACTTTCCGGGTGGGCCAGTCGTGGGGCGCTGCGTCCTACTTGCAGATTTTAGCGTCGGAGCTCTCGGACAAGCTGCTGGCAGAAATCTTGGAGCTGGACGCCGAGCTCACCGTCACGCTTCACATTCAGACGGTGGATCAGCTCAAAGCTATTAAGACCATCAAGGGGAAAATCTCTGACATAGGCCGCATGAAGGCCGAGGAGCAGAAAAAGGCGGTGCGGGCCGGGTACGATATGGAGATTTTGCCCCCTGACCTCATTACCTTTTCCAAGGACGCCGCCGAGCTGCTGGCCGATCTCCAATCCCGCAACGAGCGAATGTTCCTGCTGACCTTTACTGTGGTGAACATCGCTCCCACACGGCAGCGACTGGAAAACGATGTGTTCACCGTGGGCGGCATCGCACAGAAATACAACTGCGCCTTGAAGCGGCTGGACTGGCAGCAGGAGCAGGGCTTCGTGTCCTCGCTGGTACTGGGGTACAACGGCATTGAGATCCAGCGGGGCATGACCACCAGTTCCACGGCCATCTTCATTCCCTTTATGACCCGGGAGCTCCGCATGGGCGGGCAGGCGCTCTACTACGGCATGAACGCCCTTTCCCACAATGTCATCATGGCTGACCGCAAAAAGCTGAAATCGGCCAACGGGATGTACCTCGGCTCTACGGGCTCCGGCAAGAGCTTTGCCGCCAAGCGGGAGCTGATCAATGTTTTCCTTGCCACCAATGACCGGATCATTGTGGTAGACCCGATGGGCGAATACGCCCCGCTGGTGCAGCGGCTGGGCGGACAGGTCATCGACATCGCCCCGGACAGCCCCCACCACATTTCGCCTATGGATTTGCAGATGAACGCCAACGACGATGAAAGTCCGCTTTCCATGAAGGCGGATTTTTTGTTGTCCCTGTGCGAGCTGATCGTGGGCGGACGGGAGGGCTTGCAGCCCATTGAGAAAACCGTGATTGACCGCTGTGTGCGGCTGGTGTACCGGGAAATGGCGCTGGGGCTGGAAACGGCCAAAACGCCGCTGTTGCAGGATTTGTACGAGGAGCTTTTGAAGCAGCCGGAGCCGGAGGCCCGCCGTGTGGCAACGGCGCTGGAGCTCTACTGCACCGGCTCCCTCAACCTGTTCAACCACCCCACCAATGTCAACCTCAATTCCCGGGTGGTGTGCATCGTCCTCAAAGGGCTGGGCGAAAACCTCCGAAAGATCGCCATGCACACCACCAATGAGTTTGTCACGGCGGCGGTGAACGCCAACCACAAGGCCGGGATCGCTACATGGTGCTACTTTGACGAGTTTCATATCCTGCTGCGGGACGAGCTCACCGCCAGCTACTTTGTGGCGGTTTGGAAGATGCTCCGCAAAAAGGGCTGCGTCCCCAGCGCCCTCACGCAGAATGTGAAAGACCTGCTGGCAAGCCCGGCCATTTCCAACATTCTGGACAACACGGATTTTTTGATCCTGCTGTCCCAAGCCCAAAGTGACCGGGCGATCCTTGCCAAGCAGCTGGGCATTTCCGAGCACCAGCTCTCCTACATCACCCACTCCAATTCCGGCGAGGGGCTTCTGTTCTATGGGAATGTGACCATCCCGTTTGTGGATCGGTTCCCCAAGGGGGAGATTTATAATCTGCTGACCACCCGCCCGGAGGATATGGCCCATGAACGAAAAGACGAATAAGGCCGGGGCCACTTCGGGACAAAATGTCCCGAAGTCCCCCAAGTCCAAGTTCCGCCATAAGAGCCAGCAGGAGCAGACCGCCGCCAGCAAGCTCCGCATGGAAAAGCGGGGTGAAAAGCTGGAGAAGGCCAAGGAAAAGCTGGCAAAGCAGAAACCGCCCAAGCCGCCCGGCCCGGTTCGCCGGGTGGCCGGGACGGTGGGTGGCGGCGTTCACGGTTATGTGCATGGTAAGCTGTTTGAAGTGGATCAGGAAAATGTGGGCACCGAGGGCGCTCACCGCTCCGAGCTGGTGGGCGAGTCCGCCCTGCGCCACGGCAAGCGGTTTGTGCAAAAGAAAATCCGGGAGCACCCGGCCAAGGCTGTCCGCAAGGCCGAGTCCAGACACATCAAGGCCACGGCGGATTATCACTACCGCATGGCTGCCCAGGAGCACCCGGAAATGCGGGGCAACGCCCTGTCCCAGCTGATCCAAAAGCAGAAGATCAAGCGGCAATATGCCAAACAAGCACAGGAGGCCGCCAAGCAAGGAGCCAAGGCCGCCGAAAAAACGGCAGTCACCACGGAAAAGCTGGCGGCCCGGGCCGTGTGCTTCGTCAAGCGGCATCCCGTGGGGGCGCTGCTGTTTGTGGCGGTGTTCCTGCTGCTGGTGATGATGCAGTCCTGTATGTCCTCGCTGGCAACGCTGGGCAACGGCACGGCGGGGGCTATTGGGGCATCCACCTATCCCGCCGAGGACGCTGACCTGCTGGGGGCCGAAGCTGCTTACTGCGCTTTGGAGGCGGAGCTGCAAAACTATCTGGACACCTACGAGAGCACCCACGACTATGACGAGTACCACTACGATCTGGACGAGATCGAGCATGACCCCTATGTGCTGCTGTCCATCCTCAGCGCATGGCACGAGGGGGAATGGACGCTGGACGAGGTGCAGGACACCCTGCAAATGCTTTTTGACCGCCAGTACATTCTCGCCGAGGATGTGGTGGTGGAGGTGCGGTATCGGACGGAAACCCGGACGGACAGCGAAGGCAACGACTACGATGTGGAAGTGCCGTACAACTACTATATCTGCACCGTGACCCTCTCCAACGAAAACCTTTCCCACCTGCCTGTCTACATTATGGGCGAGGAACAGCTTTCACGGTATGCCCTCTACATGGCGACGCTGGGCAACCGTCCCGATCTGTTCCCCGGCTCCGACTATGTGGGCAAGTACACGGGCGATCCCGTGGAGCATGAAGTCCCCGAGGAATATCTGGCGGACGAACCCTTTTCCGCCCTGCTCACCGAGGCGGAGAAGTACATCGGCTATCCCTATGTCTGGGGCGGCTCCAGCCCGTCCACTTCCTTTGACTGCTCCGGCTACCTCTCATGGGTGCTCAATCAATGCGGCTGGGATGTGGGGCGGCTGGGGGCCCAGGGCCTATACAACTACTGCACCCCCACCAGCTCACCCCAGCCGGGCGATCTGGTGTTTTTTGTCGGCACCTACGACACGCCGGGGGTCAGCCATTGTGGGTTGTATGTGGGCGATGGCTGGATGCTCCATTGTGGAGATCCCATCAGTTATACCAACCTCAACAGCAGCTATTGGCAAACTCATTTCTACGCCTACGGGCGTTTACCGTAAAGGAGGCTTTCATGGCAATTTCCAAAAGCGCAAAGATCGAGGCCGAGATTGAAAAGGTCAAGGCCAAAATCTCCGAACAGCAGGCCCGGCTGAAGGAGCTGGAACAGAAAAAGGTGGAGGCGGAAAACAGCGAGATCGTGGACATCGTGCGGGGCATGAGCATCCCCCTTGCCGAGCTGCCCGTGGTGCTCCAGCAGATCCGGGCTGGTGCCACCTTGGGACAAAATGTCCCGAAGTCCGAGGAGGTGTCTGAATGAAAAAACTGCGTGTTTTGATGGTAACGCTGTGCGTTGCCGTGTTCCTGTGCGGATTCTCCGTCACGGCCTACGCCGGGGGCGGCCCCGAATGGGAGGGCCTTGACCCGGCGGAGGAAACCACCACCCCCGAGCCCACCATTGAGCCCGGCGAGGGTTTCACGGAGGAGGGCAGCCTTGTGACCCGGGATCTGCTCTATGACGAGCACACCAACAAGCAATTTATCACCGTCCAGACCAGCGGCGGCAGCACCTTTTACATTGTCATTGACTACGACAAGCCCACCGACGAGGACGCCGAACAATATGAAACCTACTTTTTCAGCGTGGTGGACGAGGCCGATCTGCTGGCCGCTCTGGAGGCGTCCGGGGCGGAATTGCCCGAGTGTACCTGTACGGAAAAGTGCGTGGCCGGGGCGATCAATATGGATTGCCCGGTATGCTCCACCAATATGACCGAGTGCGTGGGGGTGGAGCCGGAACCAGAACCCGTGGAGGAGCCGGAGCCTACCCTCGAGCCGGAACCCGAACAGGCGGGTGGAAACACCGGGACGATCCTGCTCATTCTGGCGGTGGCGCTGGTGGGCGGCGGAGCCGGGTGGTATTTCAAGGTCTACCGCCCCAAGCAGCAGCGGGCCGCTGAAACCGAGGAGGACTACGGGGACGAGCTGGAAACCTACGACGATACCCCGCCATGGGACGAGGAGGACGAGGACGAAACGGAGGGCGACAAATGAAATTCACCAACAGTCCCTATGAAACGATGATGCAGCAGGTTCCCCGGTATGAGCGGCCCGAGCCTGTCGAAGCCCCGGAGGGCTCCCGCTGCTATGGCTGCCCCTACTGGCGGGGGATCGGGTGCGTGGCCTGCTACCGGGAGCTGCTGAAAGACACTGGCGGCGGGAGGTGAAGCGGTGGCCCGAGAGCTGACCCGTGAGGAAAAGGCGGCTATCCGCAAGCTGGTGACAAGGCTGTGCGCCAACTATGACCGGGATGTGGGCTGCCTGCCGCTGGACTGTCCCTGCTATATGCTGGAGAAGTGCTGGACGGGTGCGCTGTGCCGCTACTTCCGGGAGGCAGTGCTGCCCAACAATCCCGTGCTGGAGGCGTCCCTCGCTACGGAAGGCCCTGCCCCGGAAACCCGGCCCTGCCCGGTATGTGGCAGGGCCTTTCTCCCCAATGGCCGGACACGGTATTGTTCTCCCAGATGCGCCAAGGCCGCAAGGCTCAAAAAGCAGCGGGGCTATATGCGGAAATACCGGGGATGATGCGTTAGCATTTGGCCCCGGAAAACCCGCTTGTCACAAGGCTTTCCGAGGCCGGTTCGGGAGGGAGCAATACCTTTTCCCGTCAGCCCCGGTTTTGCGGAAATAGTGCTAACATTTCGGAAAGGAGGATGTCCGTGGAAATCAATGCGGATTATGTGATCCGCCGCACCATCCTGTTTGACAACAAATGCGGCTTTGTGCTGGGGGAAAACCCCAAGGCCCCGAACCCCTATGTGACATGGCAATTTAACGAGCAGGACGGACACCGGGACTACTTTTGGGGCCACTACCACAACGAGCCGGATATGGCCGAGCGTGACCTGCACAACCGAGCCGAGGACTATCAGCGGCGCTATCATGTGCGGGAAGTGGAGCAGGCCCCGGACAAGGAAACCTACAAATACTACTCCACCCAGCGGCCCATCGACATCGGCACCTACCCCAAGAGCTACTTCAACCGCCCGATCCACATGGATGTTTACTTTACCCGCCAGCAGGTGCCGGGCGAGGCGTTCCAGGCGTGGGGAGCAATCACCTATGCCCAGCCCTTGACGGATCGGGAAATGCGGGACTATGAGCTGCGGCCCGCCCGTGAAAATCTGGACATCCGGCGGCAGATGGACGCCCAGGCTCAGGTGGTGGGCAAATGGGAGGATGCCCACCATGTCCCGGATCAAAGGCGGCTGACATGGTTTTACCCCGACTTCGGCAGCTATGTGGCGAAAGAGTATGTCACGCCGGAACAGCTTGCCGCCCGTGCTCATGGGGTGGAGCGCCAAGCAGCGGCCAAGGCCCACAAGGAGGACAAGCAGCCGATTGCCCAGCAGATGAAAACCGCCCAAAAACAGGCGGAAGAGCACCGGGGCCAGACCGCCCCCAAGAAGTTTGCTCCCCGTCGTGACGAGAGATAGGAGGTACTATGCACGAACAGGATAACCCGCTGAAAACCGTGGAGCTGTCCACCGAGCAGAGTTACAATATGATCGACGGGCTGCTGAACAACGACCCGGCCCTGCCGCCCCAGCCCCCGGAAAAGGAGCTGGACAAGGTGAAGGAGCCCCCCAACAAGCACAGGAGCCGGGAGCGTGAGGAGCGGTGACAAAGAAACGCCGCCGCTGTGTCCATCTTCATGTCATGGTGACGCCGAAGGAGCAGGCTCTGATCGGGGAACGCATGGCCGAGGCGGGCATTTCCAACATGGGGGCCTATGTGCGGAAAATGGCCTTGAATGGCTATGTGCTCCATGTTGACCTCTCGGACATCCGGGAGCTGGTGTCCCTCCAGCGGCGGTGCGCCAACAACCTCAACCAAGTGGCGATCCATGTGAACACCTACGGCGGCATTTACCCCGACGAGATCGAGGCCCTGCAACGGGACTACGCTGACCTTTGGGGGCCGCTGTCCGATCTGCTGAAAAAGCTGTCGGCATTGGTCGAGCTATAAAAGGACGGGGAGCTGGGTTATACCCACGCTCCCCGTGTTTTTATGTATCAAGCATATCCCATTCTTCGCCCAGTACCCAGCGAAGCGCAGATAGCTTTCCGTTAAGCATACCCCACTCAAAATCACTATATGGGCCAAGATTTTCTTCGCCATATTGTTGAATTACTCGTTCAGCGGACTTTAATGCTCCCTCCCATATCTTTGGATCGACAGTTTCAATTCCTTTTTCAATTTTGTATTTCAATGACAAATGGCGGTCAAACCAAATTTTCTCGCAAAATTCATTTGCCATGTTTGAAATCTCATCAAGTGTGCGAGGCTCCTCAACGAACTCGTCCCAATCCTCATCATCTTCATCGTTTTGCTGCTTTTTGTTAGTTGAAGCCGCTAATGCCTTATAGCCATCAAGTCCGATTGCCATTTGTTCCAGCACACTTTCAATTCTGGAAAGTCGTTGATTATTGTCCGCAAAAAAAGATAGTTGTTCCTCTTTTGTCATCTCAATATCAAGAAACTCCATTCTGATTCCATAAAACGGCGGAGTATTTAATAAAGAAGCAATCCTCTCCAGATGATATATTTGTACATCTATTTTCGGGTTTAGCTCAGAAAGAATTTTCCGCTCACTAAGCCGCAACTCTTGATTTGTCACAAAGGCAAGTCCCTTTGCGTTGTTCGCAGCGGCACCCTCTAAATCGTGAATAAATTTATCCTGAATAGCTGTAAATGACTGTTGCCCACGGGGAAAGTAAACTGCACCAATCCAGCGTTTTCCCTCAAAAGAAAAAGTCATATCTTTTAGCCCATCTTTGCCGCCTAACGGATGTGATGGGTCAAGTCCCTTAAAGCCCTCATTTGACAAAAGGACTGCGGCCAAACGCTCTGATGGTGCTTGTCCTCTGTCCCAGTTAAGGAGCCTACTAAATGTTTCTCGCCCCTCACTCATTCGCACAAAAATCAACTCCTTACTAACAATACATATAGCATATCATATTTCTCGTTTTTTTCTATATCTAATCCGCCACTTTGGGACAAATTGTCCCAAAGTGGTCTTGACCATTGACATCCTTGTACCCCGTTTTTTTCAGAGGTACAATTATCATAGAAGCACAAACCAAGCAAGTTTTACGGGAGGTAGCTGATATGATCGTTCTCAAAATCCTTGCCGCCCCCTTTGTGGTGGCGCTGACCCTGCTCGTTGCCATCGTGTCGTTTCTCTATTGCGTGGCTTCTGCGGTGTGTCATATAGGCTGCGTGGTGCTGACCCTGCTGGCCCTTGTCCTGTTCATCGGCGGCCAGACGCTGGGCGGCGTGGTGTTTCTTGTGCTGGCGTTCCTCGTTTCGCCTTTTGGCATCCCGGCCATCGCTGACTGGCTTATGGACAGGCTCTACTCGCTGAAATACTCCTTGCAGGATTTCATCACAGGCTGATACTTCGGGACAACTTGTCCCAAAGTTGGAGCGGCGGCTGGCAACAGCCGCCGTTTGTCGTATCGAAAGGAGGGCTGCCTACGGCCACAACCTATTTCAAAAAGCACAAGATCAGCAAGGGGGAAACCGTCGCCCAATCCTTAAAAGAGCGGTTTGACTATGGGCAAAACCCGGACAAGACGCAGGGCGGCGAATTGATTTCCTCCTATGAGTGCGATCACATGACCGCCGATGCGGAGTTCCTGCTCTCCAAGGCCAAGTACAAGGCTGCCACGGGCCGGGAGCAGCGGCGGGATGCCGATGTGCTGTGCTATCAGATCCGGCAGTCATTCAAGCCGGGAGAGATCACCCCGGAGGAGGCAAACCGGGTGGGCTATGAAACGGCGATGCGCTGGACAAAGGGCAAGTACGCCTTTTTCGTTGCTACCCACACAGACCGCCAGCACATTCATAACCACATCTACTACAACTCCACTTCTCTGGATTGCTCCCACAAGTTCCGGGATTTCATCGGCTCGGCCCGGGCGGTGCGGCGGCTCTCTGACCGGGTGTGTCTGGAAAATGACCTGTCCGTGATTACCAACCCCAAGCTACATAGCAAGGGCCGCTTTCTCCATTACGGAGCATGGCTGGGGGCGGAGCGCCAGCCCTCCTACAAGGAACGGCTGCGGGCGGCTATCTGCGATGCCCTTGCCAAAGGCCCGGACAGCTTTGACGCCTTTCTGCGGCTCATGGAGGAGTCCGGCTATGCGGTCAAGCAGGGGCGTGGCGGTGCGATCTCATTCCTTGTGCCGGGACAGCAACGGGCCACCCGGCTCCGCTCGTCCACTCTCGGGAAAGGCTTTGATCCCGGGGACATCCGGGATGTAATTGCGGGCAAGCGCCCCTTGCCGAAGCTGGACGCTCCGGCCCCCGCTGCGCCCAGGCGTGTCGATCTGATCGTGGACATACAGGAGCGACTGCGCTCCGGGAAAGGCCCGGCCTATGAGCGGTGGGCCAAGGTGTATAATCTCAAACAAATGGCCGCTGCGCTGCAATTCATGCGGGAGCATCAGATCAGCGAATATGACCAGCTCACCACCGAGGCCGAGGCTGCGTCCACTCGTTTCCATGCGCTGACGGAACAGCTCCGGCAGACCGAGGCTGACCTTGCCTATACTTCCGAACTCATGGGGGCCGTGGTACAATACGCCAAGACCCGGCCCGTGTTTGACGAGTACAAGGCAGCCAAGTATAACAAGAGATTTCTGGCCCAGCACGGGGCGGAGCTGGCGGACTACCGGGCAGCCAAGGCCGCTTTGAACGATCTGCTGGACGGGGCCAAACTACCCAAGATGGCCCAATTAAAAGAAAAGCGCCGCAAGCTGGCGGCGGAGAAAAAGGCCCTGTCCGCCAAGTACCGGGCCGCTCAACAGGAAATGCGGCAGGCCGTGGCGGTCAAGACCAACATTGACTATCTGCTGGGCGTGACGGACGGGCGCAAGAATAAGGAACAGGAGCGGTAGCGACGGTGACGCAGACAATTTACTTTGGGACATTTTGTCCCGAAGTGCCGGGTTTGGGGAGGCTCCCCAACAAGCGTTTTTGCGGCCCTCTCGGGCTGCAAAAATAGCAAGTGTGGCCACACTTGCCCTGCTTGCCGTTAGTGCGCTGCCCCAAAACAGCGCAAAAAACGGAGGTGCGTACTTCTCTTACGCATCCTCCGTTTCCCGGGCTTTTTGCAGTCCCTCTGCGGTGTATTTCATTACGGTCAGTTCTTTTTCGTTCATGGAATTGAGCATGACATCAATCTGCTTTCGACAGGTACTCTCTCCATTGAGCTTGTCCGGGAAAAAGAATTGATCCACGGAAATCTCCAGCAGGGTGACGAGCTGATAGAAAGTATCAAAGCTGGGGTATTGCCCTCGGTTCTCAATATACATGATGGAGCGTGGGGTTCGATTCACGAGCTGGGCCAAGTATTCCTGCGTCCAGCCTTTTTCCTCCCGCTTGCGCTTGATCTCACGGCCCAGGGCGTGGAAATCAAGGTGTTTGTCGTATTGGTACATTCTCATATCACCTTATATTATTCTACATTTCGGGTTTGAATATGAGAACGAAACACAATTTTATATTATGTAGTTTTTTATTTCATGTATATTAGATTATTCAAAGTGAACAGCCTTGACTTTATTGTGATGATAGTGTATAGTGTGTATTACAGAACAGCACACCAGAACAGGAGGTGATAGTCCTGTGAAGATCGTTATCTCAAATACTTCTGATACGCCCCTATACCAGCAAATCAAGGATCAGATTAAAGATGCTATTTTGAAAGAGGAACTGGTGGAAGGTGATCCCCTTCCATCCATCCGCACCTTTGCGAATGACCTGTCTGTAAGCGTTCTGACAATACGACGGGTTTATGAAGAACTGGAGCAGGAGGGATTTGTAACCAGCCAAGTTGGTATAGGAACGTTCATATCAACGAGCAATCTTGAATTGTTGCGGGATTCTAAACGCAGACTTGTTGAACAGAAGATGCAGGATATGATTCAAACAGCGAAATCACTTAAAATCACAAAAGAAGAACTGAACATGATGATGGATATTTTGTATGAGGAGGTCTAATATGCAACCGCTTTTAGAGGTGGAAGGTCTAAAAAAGACATATCCCGGTTTTCAGTTGAATGGGGTGTCCTTTTCGATTTATGAAGATTGTATCACAGGTTTTATCGGTGCAAACGGCGCTGGAAAAACTACTTCCATACGCTCCATTCTTCGCCTAATCTCCCATGAGGCTGGCACCATAAAATTTAAGGGTAAAGACATATCGAAAACAGAAAAATCTTTCAAAAATTCTATTGGAGTCGTCTTTGACGAAGGATTCTTCTATGATGAATTAACCTTGACCCAGATGAAGAACTTGATTGCTTCTTCCTACTCCCATTGGGACAACGGGGCATATACGCATTACTTAGATGCTTTTTCTCTTAGGCCCGATCAGACCATTTCTTCTCTCTCTCGTGGTATGAAAATGAAGTTCTCATTGGCATTGGCGCTGTCCCACCATGCAGAACTGCTGATTATGGACGAACCCACAAGTGGCCTTGACCCTCTGGTGAGAAAACAATTCATTGAAATTTTGAAAGAATTTATGGATCAGGGCGGAAAGGCCGTATTCTATTCCACGCACAACACTTCTGATTTGGATAAAGCTGCGGATATGCTGGTGATGATCGACAACGGCAAAATTCTGTTTGAAGAAGATAAAGATATGCTGTTGGAAACCCATCGGCTCGTAAAAGGAAAGGGCCTGTTGCCCTCCGAAACCAAAAGGCTGTTCTTGAAAGTGGAGCAAACGAAATACGGTTTTACGGGAGTTACCAACCAAGTGGAAGAAGCAAGGAGGATATTCCCGGATGCTGTATTTGAACGAGTGACGGTCGAGGACATCATGCTTTCCCACATGAAGGAGGGTGAACCTGCATGATTTTACAACTATTGAAGAAGGATTGCATTATTGCAAAGAACTATGTGGCTGCGGTTATTCTCATTGGAGTTGGCCTGCCGGTGCTCTTGGTCTGGAAACAGCCTCAAATGCTTGAAGTGTTTGCACTTCCGGGAGCTGTCTTTATTTCTTCTGTTGCGTTCAATCTTGCGGTTTCCGAAAAGGAAAATATGTACCCTAAAGCAACCGCGCTGCTTTGTGCCACCCCTTACAACAGAGGAAAACTTGTAGAGGAAAAGTATCTGCTCTACTTTTTAATTTACCTTTATTGCTGTGTGGTATTCCGTATCGAAATGCAAGTTATTCCCCAGTTGGCTGCTGTTGATTTCGTGCGTTCTGCTGTCATTGTTTTTTGGATTCAGGTTATTTGTATGGGGGTATTTCTTCCCATTCAATACCGCTTTGGGTATGAAAAAACAAAACTATTAGCGATGCTGCTGGTTGTTGCTGGCCCTGTACTTATGAGCGTGGCTAATTCTGTCGTAGTACCGGCAACAGTTACCCAATCGTTCTCTGCCGTTCCCGGTGTAATGTATGTCGTGCTCTGGGTGATCGGTGGCGCACTTTGGATTTTCTCCATGTTTGTATCCAAGAAAATCTTTTCAAGTATTGATTTGTTTTGAGGGTTCAGCATGGGTGAAACTCAATGGATTATGTGTCCCGTGTGCGGCAGTAAAACACGACTGCGTATTCGATACGACACGGTGCTTGAACGATTCCCGCTGTATTGCCCGAAATGTAAGCAAGAAACGCTAATCAGTGTACGACAACAAAATATTTCAGTTATCAAAGAGCCAGACGCTAAGACGCAGAGCCGATAACGCTGAGGTAAAACCTCGGATGTTATCGGCTCTGTTTTGTTTTATACAAACGATAACAGCCTGCCCCGCCCGACGGGGGAAAGAAAAAAACCGTTGCCGGGCAGGTCAATTTTGTGCGCTTATTCTACATTACCAGCGGCGGTTTTGTAAAAACAAGGCCGCCGTTTTCTTTTTGAAAAATGAGAATACGGGGGGTGTATTAAAGTCGCCCTTTTTTAAGGATACGGCGGTGTCCGGGAGGTATCGCTGTGTCCTTTTTCGTTTTTCATCCCCCTAATCTGTCAAAAAAAGCCCGTCCGCCCAATGGGAGCAGTCTGGTGACGGATGTGAAATATGGCAGTACATAAATGAAAATGTAGTTTTATGCGCTTGCGTGTCGTTGTGGCACACGGGCGCATTTTGTTTTATTCACTTCGGGACAAGTTGTCCCGAAGCAGGAAAAGGCAGCCTGAGGTGTCGCTCCCCGCCGCCCTCCGTTCAGATCGCCATTCACCCCCAACCATCTGAACGGAGGAATTACAAATGACGACCATCAATCTGAAAGACTTTTATCCGTGGTACACCCACGACGAATACATAGAGGTTTCCGAGGAAGTTGCCGACGAGCTCCGGGCAAGCAGGCTGTATGAGGCCGCCTATCAGCGGCGGATCGTTCGCAACAAAGCGCAGTATTCCCTCGATTGCGAGGACGGGATCGAATACTCCGCCTGCGTTTCCGAACCCACCCCGCAGGAGCTACTGGAACGCATGGAGCTGTTCTGCCATCTGTGCGCTGCGCTCAATTCCTTGCCCGAAACGCAGGGCCGCCGGGTGGATGCCTGTGTGATCCTCGGCAAGAGCTATTCCGAAGTAGCAAGGGCAGAGGGTGTCCATGAGAGTGCCGTGCGGCGCTCTGTGGAGCGGGGACTTGAGAAGATGAAACAGTATTTGAAAAAGTGTCTGTAAACCCGTCCGAATTGATCTGCCAGATGTCCTTGGTATATGAGAGGAGTTACATCCGATCAACAACTGAATAGCGGCGGCCCCGAGGCATAGAGCGGGGAGCCGTGCGGCGGGTGCGCTGTGACTTCTCCGGCAGGAGAACGAGCGAACAACACCAGCGCCGCAAGTGGGACAAGCTACCCCACGGCCACGATCCGCAGCCGGACAAGCTGGCCGCTTGCCCCTCCGGGCCGCTGCCCCCTCGGGAGCGTCATGCTGAGTATTGCTGTCTTATGACGGGCCAAGGAAATGAGCGTGGCGCTCCCGAAACTTTTATCGAGGAGGAAACCAACATGAAGTATGATCCCGAACTGGCGGCCCTGCTTGCCCAGCCGTGGAGCAACAATGCCTGCCGGGGCTATGTCATCTACGCTATGGAAAACTGTGGGTTTTCTCCCACGGACATCCGGCGTGTGGTGGCAGAGCTCCATGAGGTCTTTGATTTCTGCGGGCTGGAGGAAGCCCAGCAGCACTTTGAGAACAGCCCCTACTGACCTTGGGACAAGTTGTCCCAAAGTGGAGCAAGGCAAGAAGGCGGCACCGCTGAAGGTGCCGCCTTCTTGCGTTTCCCCACGGGACAAGGGGGACAGTCGGTCATTGTTTCGTATCGCTCTGGAAGGAGGCCCACATGGAAGATCCCGTACCCGTCAAGGAGGAATACACCTATCAAGTCGGCAAAATCCAATTCATTGTCACGCCTGTCTACAAGGACAAAGGCGAGTCCATGCGTGACATCCTGTTGAAGCTGATGCTGGCCGATCTGGAGCCAGCCTAACTGTTCCATCGACATCCTTAACACGGGCAGTCGGCAGAGGTATAATATACATAGATAAGAACCTCTTGCTTGATTGCAGGAAGGAGGATATTTTGAAACAGTCAAGCAAGAAAATCTCTACCGGCACAGCCGCTCTCTACTGCCGCCTGAGCCGTGACGATAACATGGATAGCGAGTCTAACAGCATCCAGAACCAAAAGAAAATACTTCAAAAGGCCGCCAAGGACAAGGGCTACACGGATACCATCTTTTTCGTGGATGACGGGATCACCGGCACTACCATGAAGCGCCCCGGCTTTCAGAAGATGATTGCCGCAATCGAGGCCGGGTACATCTCGGCGGTGTTCGTGAAAGACCTTTCCCGGCTGGGCCGGAACTATATTGAGGTGGGCAAGCTCACCGAAGAATTTTTCCCGCTCCATGATGTGCGGCTGGTGGCCGTGTCCGATGGCGTGGACAGCGACGAAGGCGAGGACGATTTTACCCCGTTCAAGAACATTATGAATGAGTACTACGCCAAGGACATCTCCAAGAAGCGCCGGATCGTCAACAAGATGAAGGGCAACGCCGGGATTCCGCTTTCACCGCCGCCCTACGGCTACATAAAGAACCCGGACGATCCCCGGTTTTGGGTGATTGACCCGGAGGCCGCCGAGGTGGTACGCCGTATCTACCGCATGGCGCTGGACGGGTACGGGCTGGCTGAAACTGCCGCTGCCCTCGGTGCGGATGGGATCGTCAACCCGACCTACTACTGGCGCAGCAGGGGTACAAGCAGAGGCGGCTCCAAAAGCACCGTGGAGCCCACAAAATGGGGGCACACCACAATCAAGAAGATTTTGACCACGCAGGAATACTGTGGCGATGTCATCAACTTCAAAAGCTATTCCAAATCCTATAAAATGAAGCGCCGGATTGAGAACCCGGAGGAGAACCGGGCAATCTTCCTCAATGTCCATGAGCCTATCATTGACCGGCCAACTTGGGAAAAGGTGCAGGCGTTAAAAGCCGGGACACGGCGCAAGCGCCCCACCGTTACCCAAGAACCCAGCGTCTTTTCCGGCTATCTGAAATGCCCGGAGTGCGGCGGCAATCTGAATTTCCATTTTAACCAGGGCAACCACGATATTAAATTCTTTAGCTGCCAGAACCACAATTCCGGGCTCCGCAAATGCTCGTCTACCCACTATATCCGGCTGGACTTCTTGGAGCAGGTTGTGCTCTACGAGGTACACCGGCTGGCCTGCTTCGCTAACGAATACGAAAACGACTTCATCAAGGCGATGGTGGGCCGCTCCGCCAAGGTAGCGGAAAATGACCGGGTACGCAAGAAGCGGGAGCTGGACGGGCTGCTGGCCCGGGACAAGGAGCTGGATATGCTCTTTGAACGGCTCTATGAGGACAATGTGTCCGGCAAGATTGACGATGCCCGGTTTGCCAAAATGTCCAAGCGGTACGAGCAGGAGCAGGGCGAAAACGCCAAGAAAATTAGGGCCCTGCGGCTGGAACTGAAAAAGCTGGAAGATAAGCGGATGGATGTGGACACCTTCTTGGAAACGGTGCGCCGCTACACAGACGCTACCACCATCACCAAACGCATGGTTGCCGAACTCATTGAGTATATCGAGGTCTATCCTGCGGTCAAGGAGGACGGTGTTACCAATCAGCGGGTGACGATCCACTACAACTGCATCGGGGCCTTTGAGGTGCCGGATCGCCGGAAGATCCCCGAGCGGGATATTCTACTGGAAACGAGAAAAGGCGTAGCATTAAGCTACGCCCCGGCGGTGTAAAGGTGGTGTGGGATATGAGAGCATTTCTCTATTGCCGTGTCGCCCATGACGATTCTTTCGCATTGGATCACCAGCGGTTTCTGCTCCAGCTCTACGCAAAGAAGGCGGGATATACCATCATCGGCGCTGCTGACGAATACGGCAGCGGGCTCACATTAGACCGCCCGGCGCTCCAGAAAGTGACCGAGGCTGTTGTTGCTGGCAGGGTGGATGTGGTGTTAGTCCATAGCCTGACCCGGATAGGCCGGGAGTGGGGGATGACCCAAAGCTACATTGACCTGCTCACCCGGCACAAGGTAAAGCTCCTGTGTATCCGGGATCGGCTGCTGTTCGATGAAAACGGCGCTGCCCCAATTTTGACAATAAAAAATGCGGAGTGTCCTTTGTAGGATACTCAGATCCTATAAGGACACTCCGCATGGTCGGAGTGCCGGGATTCGAATGGGGATTTTTTCTTTTTACATCTTTTTATGTACTGCTGCAAACTGTTGTGCTGCAAGTGGTTTGCGGAAAATTTCTCTCTTTATCTCCTGCGGTTTTTTATAGTTTCTAATAAAAATAACGGACAAACAACGGACAATATTGCCGTAATACCACCCCTACATGGGAGGGGATTTTTCTTTGTTAGAATGCCCAAAATTTATTTGCTATATTCTTTTCGCTCAATAATTATTTGTTTTATTAGAATTATTATGCATCGTTTTGGCCTGTTTATCTGCGCTTTAGTTTTTTGAACTAAGCTTTGCTTCTAGCTTTTCGGAACTTATTCGATACAATACACCACCCTTTATGGATATAGCAAAAAGTTGCATAACATTATGACATATTGTATCATATAGGTGTTCCATACCAAAGAACACGCTGGGAGGTTGTATTTTATGCGAATGAGAACGATTGACCAAGTGGCCGAGTATGTCAGGGCCATTGACCCGGATACAGCTTTGACCAAGACGGCGATCAGGCGGAAGGTGATTGCAGGGGAAATCCCCAGTTCAAAAGCCGGGAGAAAGTATCTGCTGGATTTGGACAGGCTGGAGGAATTTTTGTTTAGCCCCTCTGCTGGTACTGAGGTTCTAAGGGGGTAAGCACATGGCGAAAGCAGAAAAGAGAGCCCGCCCGGATGCGGCAACATCCAGACGGGCAGGACAGGAAAAGCAGCGGACAAGCAGCAATTCCCACCACAAGCATATCACCCAGGGCCCTAGCGGTCAACGGAAAATTGCGGATCTTCTCAGCCACGGGCGTGAGAACGCGATACCCCGCCGGGAGCGGCGCGAAGGGAGGCCCATTCTGGCGGATAACGCCATACCCGCCACCGAGTATGAAAGGGCCGCCTTCGTGCGCCACAGGGCGGCGGAAGCAATAGACCGGGCGGGGGTGTGATGTGTGGCGGTCGACTTCAAAGAGCTAAAGCGGGAAGATTGCCGCACAGTAGCCCGCCGCCTGGGGCTGGAGCTGAACAGACAAGACAAGGCGCGGTGCTTTCTCCATGCCGGGGACAAAAACCCGAGCTTACAGGTGTATGCCGACGGCTGGAAGTGTTTCGGCTGCGGTGAGCATGGGGACGCTGTTGACCTTATATCGAAGTATCTTAGCATATCAAATGTTGAGGCGGTGGAGTGGATGAAAAAAGAATTTAATATCCAGGAGCCGCCCAGGAAACAGGACTATGGACAGGCCGAGCGGGAGCATATTTATCCGGGCGGACAGATGAAAAAGGTTATGTATCGCCGGGCAGATGGTTCAAAATATGCGTGCTGGCTCCACATGGAGGGCGGCACATGGCAGAAGGGCCGGGGAACCGCCCCTCATTCCCTCTACATAGCCGGAGAACTGGCCGGAGCCGTGTTTATCTGTGAGGGAGAAAAGGACGCGGAAACCCTACACAAGCTGGGGTATAATGCCGCAAGCGGCGCAGATGGAGCGGGACATGGGAAATGGAGGCCGGAATACACCGAGCAGCTAAAGGGCCTCCCTGTCTGCATCTTCCAGGACAACGATAAAATAGGCAAGGACTATGCCCAGGAAACCGCCGTCGCCCTTCACGGGGCTGGCTCCAGCGTGAAGGTATTAGACCTTGCCCGTGTGTGGCCTGAAATTCCAGAGCATGGAGATGTGTCTGATATGCTCCTCCAATTTGGTGAGGAAAAGGCTTGCGCCATGATAGCGCAGCTTATCAGCACAACGCCACAATGGGAACCGCCTCCGCCAGAGGTAGACCCTTTGTTTTCCCTGTTCAAATCACTGGAGGACTTTCCAGAGGAAGAGGCGAAGTGGCTTATTCCGGGATGGATACCAGCGGGGCAAATATCGGTTATCGCGGCGGATGGGGGAATAGGAAAAACCACATTGTGGTGCCACCTGATTGCGGCATTGAGCAACGGCATAACCTGCATACTAGACCCGCCGGGATATAACCGTGAGCCCATGAAAATTATGTTCCTGACCACGGAGGACAGTGTAAGGAAGAAGCTGCGGAAAAAACTGCGCCTTGCCGGGGCCAACATGAAAAATATCATTACCCCGGATTTTGTCGGAGATCGTTCCGGGATGCTCCACAAGTTGAAATTCGGTTCTGAGGAATTGGAAAGGGTGCTGCGCCACTTCCGCCCCGCACTATGTGTCTTTGACCCGATACAGGGCTTTACCCCGCCTCATGTCAACATGGGGAGCCGGAACGAAATGCGGGATTGCACTGCCCAGCTTATCACCATCGGGGAGGACATCAACACAACGGCGCTGATTGTCTGTCACACCAACAAGCGCAAGGGGGCCAGCGGACGCGACCGTATTGCCGACAGTGCCGATATATGGGACATTGCCCGTTCTGTGCTTATGGCTGGATTCACTGAGGAGCAGGGTATACGCTACCTATCCAACGAGAAAAACAATTATGCCCAGTTGCAGGAAACCATTCTTTTCTCCATTGACAGCAATGAACAGATACACAAAGAGGGGACAAGCTGGCGGCGGGATCGTGAGTATGTCATGGGGGCGGAACAAGCCAGATCTTCACCAGTGCGGGAGGATTGCAAGGCGTTCATTATAAAAACGCTACACGAAGCCGGAGGAGCTATGTCGACAGCCGATCTGGACAAGCTGGCTACCGCTGCGGGGTATAGTTTCACCGCCGTAAAAAGGGCAAAGCAGGACTTAAAGAAAGGCGGGAGCGTGAAGTATTTTCACACTGGGGGAAACGCTGCCCGGGTTTGGCATATTCAAGCCCTTGTGGAGCCGGAGAACGGCGGTTTCGAGGAACTTCCAGATGACACCGAAACACCCTTTGACAATGCTCTCCCGTCAGACCTTTCAAAAGTGGTATAGTACAGATTTTTTCTTGTAATATCAATGGTTTCCGTATTTGCCCCCCCTGGTATTGTACGGCACTAAATGGCGAGTACGGGTTTTGTATTGGAGGGGGGGGGTACAGTACGCAACGCCTTGTGCTGCAACGGTTTGGCCGTATTATACCACCCTGCGTCTCTCTGACGGTATGGGGGCGAGTGAAAAACAAAGTGGTCAAGTGAAAATTTTGAAAGGAACAATAGCTTATGGAACAACTGATTTGCCCGCTTGATGGGAAAACCTGCGAGCGGGATTGCCCAGACAGATACGGGGAGGGCGGGTGTCTGCTGACTACCGCCCAGGAGTTGGGCGCAAAGATTCTTGATTTTGGCGGTGTGAATGTCGGAATGATGTTTCTGCCAGGAGATGATACAGATGGATGATAAAATGGTGATCTGCCCGCTGCTGAGCATAGGGAAAGATTTTCCTGTCAAATGTCTGGCCGATAGGTGCGCATGGTATGTTCAGCATGGCACCTACAGGGGAGGGGTAACCGGCGGGGATTGCGCCTTAACTACGATGGCCGACAGCATGGACGGCGGACTTTTATGCATCGGCGGAGGTTGATATGGGGGCTAAATCGCAGAGAAAGGGCCGTTCTGGAGAACTGGAGCTTGCCCGGCTCCTCCAGGGATACGGCTACGACGTGCAGCCGGGACGGGCGCAGAGCTATGGAGAGGTGCCGGACTTGTCCGGCCTCCCCGGTGTACATATCGAGTGCAAGCGCAACGAGCGGCTGAATGTACCGGAGGCTATGGCGCAGGCCGTCCGGGACGCGGAGCGGTTTCAGGATGGAGTACCCACCGTGTTCCATAGGCGCAACCGCTCCGGCTGGCTGGTGACGCAGCGCCTTG
>ERZ791922.217-NODE-217-length-46889-cov-3.225435_pt1 | contig 46889 bp, 39 predicted proteins | sample MGYA00510134_ERZ791922 | MGnify/ENA primary metagenome ERZ791922 (study PRJEB30046, sample SAMN00792101) | human gut metagenome | study: EMG produced TPA metagenomics assembly of the A metagenome-wide association study of gut microbiota in type 2... | reverse complement strand
ATTATATAAAACATTATATAAGCATTATATAAAAACATTATATTAAAAACATAGGATAAAATTTACTTTAAGTAAAAAAGATACGACGAAGGAGATACCATGAATAAGTTATTACGTAATAAAAAAATTGGAGAAAAATTAGGAATTGGATTTAGTAGCATATTGCTTTGCTTGATAATTGTTATTTTTATTGCAGGGGGTTCTTTATTACTTGTTAGTAAAAAAATGGATTATTTTTATAGTGAACCATATGTAAATAATGTCACTCAGCTTGAAATTCGCAAAGATGTTCAATATGTTGCAAAGATGGTTTTATGGGCAACTACAACCGATAACTTGGATAAAACAGCTTATTATATGTCTGAGGCTGAAGTATCGTCAAAAGCTGTATATGATAATTTAGCGATATTACAAAAAAATTTTAAGAATAAAGAATTGTTAGAGGAGTTATCAATAAAGACGGAAGCTTTAGCAGAGGCAAAAGATAGAATGTTTGAATTAGCTTCTCAAAATCAAAATAATAAAGCTTTGGAATATTTTAATACAAAGTTTCATCTTGCAATGATAAATTTAGAGGAAACATTAATTGAGATTGGTGAATTCGCAAATAATAATGCCACTATGGCATATAAGGCAGTTAATACAACCAAGATTGGATCATTGATTCTAATGTTAGTAGTTGGAGTCGGAAGTATTACATTGGTTATAATCATGTCTAGAGTATTAGCTAAGATGATAAAGCTACCGATCATTGGGCTAGAAGCTGCAGCAACTAAGCTTAGAAATGGTGATTTGAATATTGAGATAAATTATGATTCAAAGGATGAGTTAGGGACGCTGGCACAAGCATTTAAAGATACCTGTAGTTTTTTGTATACTGTAATTTCTGATTTAGATCAGATTATAGAAGGGGTGGCCAATAGAAATCTTAATATTATGTCCAAAGCAAATACTGCTTATGTAGGGGATTTTAAACCTTTATTAATCAATATGGAAAAAATGGTGGTACATTTAAATGATACAATTAGTGGAATAAATGTTGCTTCTGAACAGGTATCTTTAGGTGCTACACAGTTATCAGAAAGTGCGCAAGGACTAGCGGAAGGTGCAACAGAGCAAGCTGCTGCGGTAGAAGAACTTCAAGCTGCAATATCTGACGTTTTAGAACAAGTACACAGCAATGCAGAAGACAGTAAAGACGTGGCAAAAAAGACAATTGAGGTAGGGCAAGAAGCAAAGGATAGTAGTAGAGAAATGGATACCTTGATGGAGGCTATGAAACGTATTAGTAAGGCATCGAATGAGATTAAGAATATTACAGGTGATATTGAAGGTATCGCTGCTCAAACAAATTTACTATCTCTGAATGCTTCTATTGAAGCTGCAAGAGCTGGTGATGCGGGTAGAGGATTTGCAGTTGTAGCAAATGAAATCAGAAAGTTAGCAGAAGAAAGTGCCCAATCAGCGGTAAGAACAAGAGCTTTAATTGCTTCAGCGCTAAGCGAGGTTGATAATGGATATAGTATTACTGAAAATACTGTGAATGCACTACAAAAGGTAATTTTGGGCATGGAAGATATATCTATTATTATTGAGAGGACGAGCTCCGCCTCTATTCAACAAGCAGAGGCAATGTCACAAATTGAGCAGGGAATTGATCAGATTTCAAGTGTTGTACAGAATAATTCTGCTGCTGCAGAAGAAACTTCCGCAACGAGTGAAGAATTATCTGCACAAGCAATTACTTTAAGCGATTTAATAAGTTCTTTTGAATTAAGGAAGTAATTAACATATTAAAATAAAAGCAGAGATAGTAAGAAAGAGGTAGTAGTCGTTTGTGGTTACTACCTCTTCTACACAATTGGAGGGAGTAATACATGATATGAATTTTAAGGGATATAGCGCTTCTTTAGGAGGGGTGTATAAATTACATAACGGAGAAAAAGTGTACCAATTAGCGATTAAGAATACTGCGTTTGAGGAAGTGTTTGAAAGTAATTACATATTTCTAAGAAGTGTTTCCACTTTGGTTTATATAAAGAATGGTTATGCAGGAAGAAAAGAAAAAGTTATAGATTTGTTTCACTGGCTGCACCTTTCCTATATACTGCATTGACATTATTACATAAGATGTTTGTAAGTTGTTTACTTAAGATTGGAGAAAAAGGAAAAAAGAAAAGATCTACTAAAATACATAATAATTATGCATTATAAGTAGACCTTTCTTGGGTATAAAACCTTACTCTCTTAGAAGTGTTTTAAGTTTCTAAGGCCTCCGTATCAATTGGAGTATCTCCTGATTCATTGCCTTCGTAAGCCTCCGAGGATTGAATGCTTTGGTTACTATGATTTGACATCGTTGTTTCCTCCTACATTCATATTGGTTTTACCTTGATAGTATGTGAAGTATAATAAAAAATATACAAGATTTTAGAACAAAAACTATACTTTATTTATGGAAGATTTAATCGATCTAGTAGGATAGAATTGAAAATGTTGAAAACTTTATAAAGTTCCGAGAAAAATCGGAAATAGATCTATTGACTGGAATTTATAACAGAGGTGCTGTGGCAGAGAAAATAGCATTAAGTATCTTGATAAACTGTATAACAGTTTAAATAATATTAAGGGTATTGATTTAGAATATAAACTTAGTGTTAGTTCAGGCTGCTTAATATCTCACAAAAACATCATGAGTTTTTCACAGATATATAGAATTTGCGATGAATATTTATATATTTCTAAAAAATCAGGGAAGAGCTGTTATCCTATCAAAGGATAAGATCTAGTTTTATTTTAAATTACTACTTGACATATTCTGAAGAAAAGGTTAGTGTATTATCAGATAATGAAAAAGTTATGATTAGAAGTAGTAGAAGTCATTACCAGTGACAGAGAGTTATCGGTAGGTGGAAGATAATCTGGGAAGCTTTGAACTCGTCTATGAACTCCAGAGTTGAAATGAAGTAGGCTTTGGCGGGAATTCCCGTTATAGAATTAAAGTGCAGGGTTATCCCTGAATTAGAGTGGTACCGCGGTAGTCTATCCTATCGTCTCTGTGTTGAGACGATAGGATTTTTTTATTGTTATTTAAGAATAGAAGAATGGAGAATAATTATGGAACAATTTTATAATCCAAAAGACATTGAGAAAAAATGGCAAAAATATTGGGAAGAGAATGAGACCTTTAAGACAGATGTATGGGATTTTAGTAAGCCAAAATACTACGTTCTCGATATGTTTCCTTATCCGTCTGGAGTTGGTCTTCATGCAGGGCACCCAGAAGGGTATACTGCAACCGATATTATATCACGTATGAAACGTATGCAAGGCTTTAATGTACTTCACCCAATGGGCTATGATTCCTTTGGTTTACCAGCGGAGCAATATGCGGTTAGTACAGGAAATCATCCAAATGGATTTACTAAAAAGAATATTGAAACCTTTTCCAATCAGTTAAAGGAACTTGGTTTTGATTACGATTGGTCTAAGATGCTTGCAACAAGTGATCCTGATTTTTATAAATGGACACAATGGATTTTTAAACAGTTATATTTAGATGGCTATGCAAAATACATCGATATGCCAGTAAACTGGTGCGAAGAACTTGGTACTGTTTTATCCAACGATGAAGTAATTGATGGTAAATCAGAACGTGGCGGTTATCCAGTAATTCGTAAGAATATGAAACAATGGGTAATCGATCAACCTGCTTTTGCAGAAAAATTGCTAGAAGGTTTGAATGAAATCGATTGGCCAGAATCAACGAAAGATATGCAAAGACATTGGATTGGAAAATCCGAAGGTGTGGAAGTTGATTTTCAGATTGTAGGAGGTGGAAAATTCTCCATTTACACAACCTGTATCGAAACAATTTATGGTATTACATTTATGGTTCTTGCTCCAGATGGGCAGATTGTGAAAGATTTGATGCCAAGAATTGAAAATAAAGAAGAAGTAGAAGCATATATTAGCGAAACCCTAAAGAAGAATGACTTGGATCGTACAGAGCTTAATAAGACAAAGTCAGGTTGTATCTTAAAGGGCATCTATGCAATTAATCCAGTGAATGGAAAAGAAGTACCTTTATTTATAGGTGATTTTGTATTAGCAAGCTATGGAACAGGTGCGGTTATGGCAGTTCCATCCCATGACCAAAGAGACTTTGAATATGCGATAGCTCACAACATTCCTATGATTCAAGTAATTGATGGAGCAGATGTAAGTGAAAAAGCATTTGAAAAAGGCGAGTACCTTGGAAAAGGCTGCAAATTAGTTAATTCTGAAGAATTTACTGGGCTTACAGTAGAGGAAGCAAAAGAAGCAATCACTGAGAAATTAAGTAAGATGGGGGTTGCACGTAAAACAGTAAATTATCATTTCCGTGAATGGATATTTGCTAGACAAAGATATTGGGGTGAGCCTGTACCAGTTGTATATTCAGAAAATGATGAAATCCATGTATTGGATGATAGCGAATTACCGCTTATATTACCAGTCTTAGAAGATTACAAAGGAAAGAATGGTAAGGCACCACTTGAAAATGCTACTGAGTGGAAACATTATGAGAAAGACGGCATAAAAGGGAAGAGAGAAACTTCTACGATGCCAGGTAGCGCTGGATCAAGCTGGTATTATCTGCGATATATTGATCCAGACAATCAAGAGGAATTTGCGAATCAAGAACTGTTAAAGCATTGGATGCCAGTTGATTTATACATCGGTGGTCCAGAGCATGCAGTGGGACATTTGATGTATTCAAGAATCTGGAATCGTTATCTATATGATAAAGGCTTATCACCAGTAAAAGAACCATTTAAGAAACTAGTTCACCAAGGTATGATTCTTGGTTCCAATGGTATTAAGATGGGAAAACGTTACCCAGAGTATGTTGTAAACCCAAGCGATATCGTAAGAGATTATGGTGCAGATACGTTAAGACTTTATGAGATGTTTATGGGACCATTAGAAGTATCAAAACCTTGGAATCAACAAGGGGTAGAGGGTGCTAGAAAATTCATTAATCGTGTATGGAACTTCTTTACAAATTCAGATAATATCACAGAGGATAATGATGATACTTTAACCAAAGTATATCATCAGACAGTGAAAAAAGTTACAAGCGATTTTGAGCAATTAGGATTTAACACAGCGATTAGTCAGATGATGATCTTTGTTAATAGTGTCTACAAGGCAGGTAAATGCCCAAGAGAATATGCAGAAGGTTTCATTAAAATGCTTTCTTGTATTTGTCCTCATGTTGGCGAAGAGATGTGGAGTATCTTAGGCCATGAAGATACAATTGCATTAGAAAATTGGCCAACCTATGATGAAGAAGCAATCAAAGAGGATACCGTTACAATCGGCATTCAGGTGAATGGAAAAGTAAAAGGAACTGTGGAGTTAGCTGTTGACGAAGAAAATGATGCTGCAATCGCGAAAGCTAAGGAAGTTCAAACGGTAATGAAAGCAATTGAGGGAAAAACAATTGTAAAAGAAATCTATGTTAAGGGTAAAATTATTAATATAGTAGTAAAGTAGAATTTTTATTTAATTGAATATTAGAATTTTAGTAGCAAGATAAAAATCTATATAGCAGTTAGATAAAATTCTATATAGCAGTAAGATAAAAATTCTATAGCAGCAAGATAAAAAATCTATATAGTAGCAAGATAAAAATTAATATAGCACTAAAAATAAAATTAGGTGTAATAATATCTAATATAACAATCCTACGAAATTTGAATAGTCGTTGACTACATGATTTCGTAGGATTTTTTTTATGTATTTTTTCAAGTAAAGAATATCGCGTTGAGTGAAGAGATTAGATTTAATTATAAATTCCACCAAATAATGGGTAACTTTTAAGATTTAGTTTTGTTAATATAAGTATAGGGCAAATATAATGTGAAAATTACATGGCTGGCTTTAGAAACAGGGAATGAATATGCCCTTCCTGAAAATGTAACCATGAACAATGATGATGCAGTTCATATGTTTGGTATTCCAACTACATTTACAAAACTAGACGGGCTTAAGACCTACACATTGAACTATTCAGATTCGAGTGATTATATCCGGTTAAGCGAGGATGAAATGAAATGGACTTTAGCTCATAAAGGATATTTGGCTAATAATGATAATTTATTGGTGCTAGATGATATCGCTAAGGTATTAAGTAATGGCTTCGGTGTTTATGGTGTCTTTGTTATGGGACCAACTAGTGATATCATTAAATTATGTAATGATGATATGGTTGTTAGTGTTCAAGTAGATGAAGTATTCCCTTATGATTGGTCTAATTAATTAGGAAAGCAAGACCTTAAGGAAGCTGACTAACTGCCAAGAGTAAATTGCTATATGGTATCATCCGAATTATTAAGCAATTGATCGACCTCATAAGGTCCTCATTAAAGAAATATTGAGGATAAACAAAAAAGAGAATTTAATATTGACACCTATAAAATTATATGCTATGTTATACAGAACTTAAAAACAAAAGGCAAGGAAGAGAAATAGTATATATCGTGGAAGTTTCAGAGAGAGGATGAAAGGTGCGAATCCTTATAGAAATGATATAGAAGCAGTCTTGGAGCTGTGAACCGAACAGAGTAATCTAAGTAGATTTCAACGGATTTCCACCGTTATAGGGAAAAAGTATCGGAGTAATCCCGTACTGGTGAGAGCAGAGTAACCTCTGAAATTAGGTGGTAACACGGACAAAATCGTTCGCCCTAAGCTAATATTTATTAGCTTAGGGCTTTTTTGTTTTTAAGGACATTAAAGAATGAAAGGAGTATTGCGATGACTGCTAATGAGTTACGAAAAATGTATGTTAATTTTTTTAAAGAAAGAGGACATCATGAAATTGCGTCCGCTTACCTTCTTCCAGAAAATGATCCTACGGTGTTATTTACTACTGCTGGAATGCATCCTCTTGTACCCTATTTATTAGGAGAGAAACATCCCCAAGGGACAAAACTTGTCAGTGTTCAAAAATGTGTACGAACAGGGGATATTGATGAAGTTGGTGATGATACACATCTGACTTTTTTTGAGATGTTAGGTAATTGGTCTTTGGGAGAATATTTTAAAGAGGAATCGATTGGTATGAGTTACGACTTTTTAACAACCTGCCTTAACATCCCAAAAGAGAAACTTACAGTAACCGTCTTTGAGGGAGATGAACTGGTACCACGTGATGAAGTAGCTGCACGCACGTGGAAAAGTCAAGGGTTACAGGATAATCAGATTTTTTACTATGGTCGTGAGGAAAATTGGTGGGGACCTGCCGGTCAGACAGGACCCTGTGGAACGGATACAGAGATATTTTATGATCTGGGGAAACCATCATGTAGTGTGAATTGTGGTCCGGCATGTCATTGTGGAAAATATGTAGAGATATGGAATAATGTTTTTATGGAATATCATAAAAAGTCAGATGGAAGTTATGAAAAACTAAGACAGAAAAATGTCGATACGGGTATGGGTTTGGAGCGGGTGTTGACGATTCTAAATGGATATACCAATGTATATGAAACTGAACTTTTCTTACCTGTTAGAAATAAGTTAGATGAAATCATAGCAGTGAATGAAACAAAGCTATCAGAAAAAAGTAAACGAATTATATGTGAACATACAAGAGCAGTTACTTTTCTATTGGGGGATTCAAAAAAGATAGTCCCCTCAAACTCGGAACAAGGTTATGTTTTAAGAAGACTAATTCGTAGAATGATTCGTCATTTGAAACAAGCTGGTATTGAGAAAAATGTACTTTGCAAGTTAGCTAAAGTTGTAGTTGAACAGTATGGATGTTTATATGAAGAGTTAAGAGTTAATGAATTATTTATTATGGAGCAACTAGAAAAGGAGTATAATTTATTTAATAATACATTAGATAAAGGTCTGAAATATGCAAAACTCTATTTTGATAAAATTGGAGAGGATAAGTTACTAAATGGTGAACTAGCTTTTAAATTATACGATACCTTTGGTTTCCCAATTGAATTTACAATTGAGTTGGCATCAGAGATGGGAATCACGGTAGATGTTGGGGGATTTCAACACAAATTTGCAGAGCATCAGAAAAAGTCTAGACAGGGAGCAGAAGTTAAATTTAAGGGCGGATTGTCAGATCAAGGGGAGCAAGCAACAAAGCTTCATACAGCAACACATCTGTTAAATGGAGCATTACAAACTGTCCTAGGTACTGATGTTTTTCAAAGAGGAAGCAATATTACAGCAGAAAGGTTACGATTTGATTTTTCTTTTCCTAGAAAGCTAACGAAGGAGGAGCTTGATAAAATTGAAAGAATAGTCAATGAAGCAATTTCTAAACATATTGATGTATTATGTGAAGAACTGACGGTGAAAGAAGCAAAAAAATCTGGAGCTGTTGGTGTCTTTGATGACAAATATGGGGAAGTCGTTAAAGTGTATACGATTCCTGGATACTCCAAAGAAATTTGTGGAGGACCACATGTACGAAATACTTCCGAGCTGAAAGTATTTCAAATAATGAAGGAGGAAGCATCCTCAGCAGGTGTTAGACGTATTAAGGCTGTCATTGGAATAACTAAAACATTTTAATAAGTTAATCTGAATCTGAAAAAGAGAATCTGAAAAGAGAGTAAGACAAAATGATTGATTTCGCAATCATTTTGTCTTACTCTCTTTTCTTCATTAAACTAGTATTAATCTAAAACAATAGTGAATAATTTTCCTCAGACTATGACTTTACAGAGCACCGAAACTATAGATGGGTTATGGATTTATGGATTTATATTAATGGAAGTATAGTTGATAAAAAATCAATGCTAATGTATAATGGAATAAAATGGATAAAAGTTTTCACTGAATGTTCTAGAGTGATAATGGGAAGTTATATGGAGGAAATCTATGAAAAGCAAAAAAATCTTTGCAATAGTAGCGGTTTTGGTCTTATTAATGTCATTGGCTGCTTGTTCAGATAAATCTACAGTGATTGATAAACCCATGCCCCCATTGCTACCTTCAGGGCAGATTTATCTGTATGGGGAACAGCATGGCGTAAAAAAAATATTGGATAAAGAATTAGAGTTGTGGAGTGAATGCTACGATAACAAGAATATGCGTCATTTATTTGTTGAACTCCCGTATTATACCGCAGAATTTTTAAATATTTGGATGCAGTCAGATACCGATGATATTTTAAATGAGGTGTACGATGATTGGATTGGCACCGCGTCATATACCCCTTCGACTAAGGAATATTATAAGGAGATAAAAAGAAAGTGTCCCGAGACAATTTTTCATGGTACAGATGTTGGACACCAATACCAAACAACCGGTAAACGATTTTTGGATTATCTTAAACAGAATAACAAGGAAAGTTCTGAGCAATATTTGTTAGCACAGGAAGCAATCGAACAAGGTAAGTATTTTTATAAGAATACGGCTGATGCGTATCGTGAAAATAAGATGGCAGAGAACTTTATTCGAGAATTTGACAAGCTAAGTGGCGAAAGTGTTATGGGGATATATGGTGCAGCTCATACTGAGTTTGATACCATGGACTACAATACACAATCTGTTCCCTGTATGGCAAATCAGTTAAAGGAGAGTTACAATGACAATATTCATTCGGAGAATTTATCCCAGTTAGTAAAAGAAATAGAACCGACTAGGGTGGATACTTTCGTAATCAATGAAAATAATTATGAAGCATCTTATTTTGGAAAACAAGATTTGACTGGATTTAAAGATTATTCTTACCGTGAATTCTGGCGCTTGGAAAATGCGTATGATGATTTCAAGGATAAGCCTAAAACAGGAGATGAGCTACCTTCTGACAATTATCCTATGCTGATAGACATAGGTCAAGTTTTTGTTATAGACTATGCTAAAACAGACGGTTCGATTGCAAGGAAGTATTATATATCTGACGGAAAATTATGTGAAGATATGCTATCTACGCAGGAGTTTACGGCGGAGTAAAAAGTTAATGTAGGGCGTATCGTAGTTTGATAATCTATTATCAATTTTTTTGAATATAAAAACAGATAAAGAGGCTTATATAGATGTTTCTCGCATTTATATAAGCTTTTTTGTATAAAAGTCATAAAATATCAGATATTTTAACACAAAAATAGTTAATTTAATATCTAAATTGCATAATACGACACAATGTGATAAAATAAGATTACAAACAATTAAATGTCGTACAATTATTGTTGCAATAGATAGTAAAAGATTTTTATAGAATACGGAGGTATATTATGAATATACAATTACAAAATAAATATAAACTATATATCAATGGAGAATGGAAAGATGCATCGGATGGTGCAACCATTAAAACTTATAATCCATCTAATGGAGAATTTTTAGCTGAAATCGCAGATGCTACGAATAGTGATGTTGACGAAGCGATTGCTGCTGCAAGAGAAGCATTCAAAACATGGGGTAAAACAACTCCAGTAGAAAGAGCAGCTGTGCTTAATAAAATAGCAGACATTATTGATGAAAATGCAGAATTTTTAGCAACTGTTGAAACAATGGATAACGGTAAACCAATTAGAGAGACAACTGGTGCAGATATCCCTTTAGCAGCAGATCATTTTAGATATTTTGCTGGGGTAATAAGAGCAGAAGAGGGGACCTCTACTATGATTGATGAAAATACTCTCAATTTAATTCTTAGAGAACCAATTGGTGTGGTTGGACAAATTGTACCATGGAATTTCCCATTTTTAATGGCAGCTTGGAAGTTAGCACCAGTACTTGCAGCAGGTGATGTAAGTGTATTTAAGCCATCTAGTACAACTTCACTTAGTGTTTTAGAATTGATGAAACTAATTGAACATGTTGTTCCAAAGGGAGTGATTAACATTGTCACTGGCAAAGGTTCTAAGAGTGGTGAGTATTTACAACATCATAAAGGGCTTGATAAGTTAGCATTTACAGGTTCTACAGAGGTTGGTAGGGAAGTTGGTATATCCGCTGCACAGAATCTAATCCCTTCTACACTCGAACTTGGTGGTAAATCTGCAAACATTTTCTTTAGCGACGCAGATATGGATATTGCATTAGAAGGTATACAATTAGGTATCTTGTTTAATCAAGGTCAAGTTTGTTCCGCGGGATCAAGAATCTTTGTTCAAGAAGATTTTTACGATGAATTTTTGGAAAAAGCAGTTGCTGCTTTTGAAAAAGTAAAGGTTGGAAATCCACTTGATCCAACAACTCAGATGGGTGCTCAAGTAAGTGAGCAGCAATTAAATAAGATTTTAAGTTATGTGGAAATCGGCAAAAAAGAAGGCGCTAAAGTTGTTACGGGTGGCGAACGATTTGTAGAAGGTGATGCTGCAAACGGGTACTTTATGAAACCTACTTTATTAGTAGATGTAACAAACGATATGAGGGTTGCCAGAGAGGAGATCTTTGGACCAGTGGGCGTTGTGATTAAATTTAAGACAATAGAGGAAGTAATCGACATGGCGAACGATAGCGATTATGGTTTAGCTGGTGGTGTATTTACAAAAGATATTAACAAAGCAATTAGAGTTGCAAGAGGTATTAGAACTGGACGTATCTGGGTAAATACTTACAATACTTTCCCAGCGGGAGCATCCTTTGGTGGTTATAAAGACTCTGGTATTGGTAGAGAAACGCACAAGGTAATACTGGATCATTATAGTCAAATGAAGAATATCATAATTAATTTATCGGAAAAACCAGGTGGCATGTACGTGAAGTAATGAGTTATTAAACACGTATCTTAGTGTTTGATATAAGAAAAGAATCGGTTATATAGCCGAATTTTATCAACGTAAAAATGGAATCAGGGAAGAATTCATTATTGTGAATTTCTTCTCTGATTTTTTATACAATAAGAAATTCCTCAAACATACCTTCTCTAACTTCTAAAATAAGGTATCTGTGAGAAATGGTATAGAATATCTTGAGAGAAATGTTTGCTTTATCCCTAGAATCAAAAAAGAAAATTATTTACAACCGCTACTGCATTCGGTAAGATAGGAGATGAGATTAAATGTTAGGAGAATAGGGGATATGGGATGTTTAGGTAATGTTTTATGGTTCTTATTTGGCGGTTTCGTAAGTGGTTTAACTTGGCTTTTGGCAGGTTGCTTATGGTGCATTACCATTGTTGGAATACCAATTGGAATGCAGTGCTTTAAGCTTGCAGGATTGTGTTTCTTCCCGTTCGGGAAAGAAGTACAATATGGTGGTGGAGCGGCTTCGTTTTTATTAAATGTTTTATGGATTGTATTTTCTGGACTTATTTTAGCAATTGAGCATGTTGTCATGGGATGTATTTTATGTGTTACCATTATAGGAATACCGTTTGGATTACAACACTTTAAGCTTGCAAAACTGGCACTTATGCCGTTTGGTGCAGTAGTATATTAAGAAGGAGAACTACAGTAATTTAAAGGATTAGAAGGAAGAGCTATGCTTTACCTTTTTCTTAGTTGCCAATTCTTATAAAGATGAACTGAGTTATGATATAATTAGAAAAATCAAAAATACCAGGGAAGATACCTGGTATATATGCAGGTACAGCAGTACAAGCAAAGATGCGGATTGTACAAGGATTCCAGTATGCTGCCATAGGTACGGTAGAAACCATAGTTGATAATTCATTAAAGCAATTGTTAATGGAGTAAGAAATTAATATGAAATATTTTTATAAAAGTAATGAAAGAGAGAATACATTGATTTAGCGTGGGAGGAATTACAGAGTATGTAATTCCTCCTGTTTTAATTTACTGAGAATTCCTTCTATTTTTAAATACTGGATTTTTAAGCAAAATAATAAAAAAGAAAGATATCAAGAAAGAATTAAAATGTGTTTATGTAGTTGACAAATGAATATATCTAATAGTAATATTACTATTAGATATATAAAGCGTAAAAGGAGAGTGCAATGGAAAATATAATATTAAGCTTACTACTGATAAAGAGCATGACTATTTACGAAATGAGAATGTATATTCAGCAAAGTTTAAGTACGGTGTGTAGTGACAGTCTAGGAAGTATACAAGTAGCCATTAAAAAATTGAAAAGTAAAAATTGTGTTGAGTATCGTGAGTATATAGAAAATAACATTATGAAAATAGAATATAGCATAACTGAGATTGGATTAAATCAATTTCGAGATTGGATTCAAACTCCTATGAATATTCAGAAAATCAAGAATATGGAGGAAGGTAAATTCTTTTTCCTAGGAATGGCGCCAAAGGAGATTAGGATTCAATCTATCCGTGGCTATATTGACAGTTTGATATCCGAACAAGAGAAATTAGTATCCATTCAAACATATGTAGAGAGCACAAAAGAGGATGCGATACAAACGAATGTGGAACGAATAGCGAAGGAGTCGCAATTAGAAGATCACTTATTAGCAGTGTCTGGAGAAAAGACATTGGATAGCGTTGTTAAAAATATTTATGATTATCAAGTTTACAACTTAGAATATGGCTTGAAGCGTATTAAAGAAGATATTGCATTTTATCAAGCAATACTTGAAAGAGAACTAAATAGTAAGGAAAAATAAAGGGATAGAGGAAAGAAGTTAAAAGACAAGAAAAAATATGACAAGAAAAAGTAAGACAAGATAAAGGAGGGAAGATAGGAAAAGATGAGAGAAGAAGAAAAAGAAATATTCGCAACCAAGTTAGAGGAGCTATTTCATAAATCATCAAACTCATCGTTGATTTATGAAACTACGATGCATGTGGAAGATGGTAGTGGTGACTTTAGCTGGAGTAAAGGATATGGAGGAAGAACGGTAGATTCTATTATGAATCTAGCAAGCATAACAAAACTATTCACAACTTCATGTGTTGTTAATCTGTTACAGCAAGGAAAATTATCACTAGAGGATAAACTGGATCAATTTTTTGGTGCGGATATATTAGATGGATTACATTGTTACAAAGGAAAAGATTATTCTCATGAGATTACGGTTGGCAACTTGTTATTTCAAAATAGTGGTTTTCCGGATGTATTTGCGAAAGGTAAAGATAATCTAAACAAAAGGATGATAAGGGAGGATTTAAAGCTAACCTTAGAGGATTATGTAAAGATTGCGAAAGAAAACAAAAAGAAATTTGCTCCTGGAACACCTGGAAAAGCCCACTATTCAGACTTGAATTTTGAATTATTAGGGAAAATAATAGAGCAAATAGAGGGTAGTAGCTTACATGATGCTTTCAAGAAATACGTATTTTTACCGCTTCAATTAAAACACACCTATTTACCTGAAAAAGATAGTGATTATAGTGCTAAGATTTATTTCAAAAAAGAAGCGTTAGATCGCTCCAATTTATGGAGGAGTATTCCAGCCTGTGGGGGATGTATGAGTACCTCGGTAGAGGTTATGATCTTTTTAAAAGCATTTTTTAAAGGGCAATTGTTTGATAAAAGTATTTTTAAGCAGTTGAGAAAGTTTGCGATGATACAATATTGTCCTCCGCTTGGCCAATATGGTGGAGGATTTGTGCGGTTAAATATCTCAGGTATTGCAAGTATGTATCGTTGTAAGGGAGAATTAATAGGGCATATGGGAGGATCTGGTAGCTATGCATACTATTATCCGGAGAAGGACTTGTTTTTTGTTGGTGATGTCAATCAATTTGCGAAACCTGGTGAAGTATTTATATTACCTTTAAAACTCGCAAAACTCGCGAATAAATTTATCAGTTAGCACATGGAAAGAGAGGAAGGAGAATGATTTCAGGTGATATTATAAAGTATGGGCAACTGGACAATGTACAAAAAGATGAAGCAGTAGAGGTGTTTTTAGAAGGTTTTGGACATATGATGACTTTTTCTAAAAATAAGCAAGATTTAAAAGATTTATTTTCAGCCGCGTTTCATCCTGAATATATCTATACATACTTAGAGAATGGGATAGTTCTTGGAATATTAGGAATAGCGACAAATCATATACGACCTATAAAATTTGATTTAAATCAATGTGTGAAAACTTTGGGAAAACAGAAAGGCTATATAGTTTGTAAGCAGATAAATTTGATATTTCAAAGTCAAGCAGTAAAAAAGGAAACAGATATCTATATTGACGTACTAGCTACAACGAAGAGCGCGAGAGGAAAAGGTATTGCTACAAAATTACTGGAATACGCATTTGCTTTACCTAGATATAAAGAATACTATATAGAAGTTCTTTCTAAAAATCAGAATGCGAAAAGACTTTATGAAAAGAAAGGTTTTGTTGCATATAAAAGAAATTATGTTTCATTTATTAATCTAATGGGATTTGGATATCCAATTAAGATGAAACGCAATATGACTTAAAAAAATGATAATAGATGCTAGAATCGCTTGAGAAGTTATCTCAAAAGAATCGTAGCATCTATTTATTTGTATGCATTTCACCCCTAGTAGGGTAATTCTAAGTTATTTTTTTATTAAACATTATATATCGAATGTTTTTTTATAGTACAAAAATCTAACTAAACACCATTTGTAAGTGAATAGTAAAGAATTGTTTGTTTATTACCACAAGGACAAGTACAGCCTAGAAAAATTGTATCTTCATGGTTGAAACAAATGTGGTAAAGGTATCCATAATGATTTACTAGGTAGAAGAAGTAACTTAATTCTTCCTCAAAATCACAAGTGTTACAATAAGTGAAAACTTTAGCATACCAAGCTTTGCATGGTCCTTCTGGAACATACCAATCTATACCAAAATTTTCTGCAAGTATTTGCTTCATTTCATCTTCTTTTTTACCTTCAAGAAGTAGCGTTAATTCCTCTTTATTTAACATAATATCATCTCCTTTCTATATCATAGTATTCAATAAAATCTTATTTGACACCAAAATTTTTCTTAATTAGTTATAAATGTATTTTATTCTACAATATATAAATAATTGAGTTTTCATTTTCCTACAGGAAAAATAGATATAGTTATGGGATTATTTTAAGGGTTGATGATTCTATTGCAAAACCTTTTAGGTCGATGGATCTTATCGCAAGAGCGTAAACCCAACTCGAAAAAGATGAAGCAAAGAAAAGTTTTACTGAGTTTAATAGAGTTTTTAGACGGACAAAATTAAATTAACTATGACAGGAATCCTTCATTTTCTTTTGATATAATATAAGTATAAAGTTAGGAGGAAGCATTATGCAAGAGAAAGAAGGAAAAGAGATGGGTTACGGTATAACTAAGTTACAGGAAGTCATTGATTATATCGAGTCAAATCTTCTGGACGAGTTAACACTAGATTGTGTAGCAAGACAATTTTATTTTAGTAACAATGCTATTAATCAATTATTTCGTTGTGTGTGTGATCTTACGATTATGGAATATGTACGATATCGAAGGCTTTCATTAGCAGGAAATGACCTCATGACTACGAACATACATATTCTTGATGCAGCATTAAAATATGGTTATGAAACACCAGAAGCTTTTTCAAAAGCATTCACTAGATTTCATGGATTTCCCCCTAGCTTAGTAAGAAGAATATACCCCAAAATAAAAGTATTCCATCCTATACAAATTAATATAGACGTAAAAGGCGGATGGCAAGAGGGAATAACAGTGGATAAATCGCTTTCATTGACAAAATCAGGTGAATTAGGACAGGAAAAATACCTCCAGTACAGATATAATAACAGTACAAATTTAAGAGGAGGTTACTCTATGGAGCATCAAAATTGTAAATATCATATCAATACAAGTGATATGAAGCAAAAAGAGGATTGGAAAATTCTGTTACAACTTGTAAAAGGGTTAAAAGAAGCAGGAATCATTTTTAAGGTGGATGGAAAAACTATGATTTTTGCACATGGTCTAGAATTTAAACTTGATAAAATCTGTTTCACCTTCAAATGGAATGATGAGCAGAAAGTACTAAACTTCTTTGGTGAAGATGGAAATTTTTCAGAAACCTATCCGGGCTTTAAGTATTATGATACAAAGTATTCTGGGATGAAAGTAAGGTGTATTCTTTATGGAGAATTTCCAGGATCAGATACCAATGAAGTATTGTACCAAAATACTGATCTAGTGGAGATTGATGGAGTGATGACTCGTGTACAGTCATTGGAGTTCTATTATGAGAATGGAAATCCAAACGATAAATACTACAAGATGGTAGAAGAATATATCAAAAACAATAAAAAAAGTAAAAATTATTAAGTAACAAGCAAAAGCATGCTCTGTGAACTTTTCCTTGTCATGAATTATGCAGTCAGCCTTTTATAGTCTGGCTGCTTTGTTGTATAATAGTAGATGAAACCCTACATAAGTTTATTTCAAAAGTCGGGATAGAAACATTTCAGTCTGATATGATAGGAGCATGATGATGGACCTAATAACTGAATTAAACCTTGCAATTGAATATATGGAAGAAAACCTAATGGATCAGATGGCTTTAGAGGATGTCGCCAGCGTAACTTCTTATTCCTCCTATCACTTCCAGTAGAGTACTTCCTGACTATGAACAAGAAGAACAGGTACTTGATTTACTATACGGAGCTGTTTTTAACCGTGCCCTAGAACTTAGGAAGGGATTAAGCAATCGCGCATGCCAGTTGTGTATTGGTAATTATGATAAGGAAGAAGTTTATAATGCGCATATTCAGAAAAAAGGATGGCCAGAGCATGGAAATATATATCATCTATCAGCCCAAACGAAAGTAATGAATCACTATAGGGAAGAGAACGTAGTTGATGTCACATTTAAAGAGTTTGATTTAGCCAAACCTCATGTTTTAACTAACTTAGTTACGAATGATCAGATTTGCTTTAGAAATAGTATTTCAGGCCTTGATACCTATCAAAACATTACAGAAAACGAATATATTGCTTACGGTGCATTCGCTAATAACGATAGAGGGGAAGAAATTATTGTTGGTTCTGTTATCGTTGAAATTGACGAAAAATATACACCGGAGATTGTTAGTGTAATGGTTCTACCAGAATATCGCAGAAAGCATATTGCAGCAATTATGTTGGAATACACATTAGATGAATTGAATAAAAAAGGAAAAGAAAAGGTATGGCTTGTTACCCCATGTGACAATGACTCAGCTATATTGATGTATAAGAAACTTGGGTTTTCAATTGAATCATATGAAAAAAGGTATATGAAGTATATATAGACGTGAAGATAAGGATGCTATCTGCTATTAGTAGAATACATCCTTATCAAGATGAATTCATTAGTAGTAATTGCATTTATTTTAGAGAAAGTTAGATATGTTATCAGTTATTGATACAAATATGGTATCAGATATTGATATATTTCTTAATATTAGATATTGATACAATGATGATATAATTAATATTAGACATTAATACAATTATTGACACAATAGGATAATTATGTTAATGTATAATGAAATATACGTAAAGAGAGGCATTCCGATGAAGCGTTGTCTGTGATTGAAGCAACTAAATAATTTGTTTAAACCATGCGATACACATGGTTAATTGTTGTGGAAAATCGTAGACACATAAATTACATTGCTTTAGGAAACTTAAAAATCGTGTATGATATTAGTAACTTACAGTTAAAATCTGTTAGGTGAATCATATACTTTATTTCTGCATGTATTTATATGTTTATTAGACCTTTTCCAAACATGGAAAAGGTTTTTTTAATATTAGTTGATAGGAGATTAAAGATATGGTTTATCAGATGAAGAATGCAATAATCGGATATCCAGGAAACAGATTGTTAGAAGGTGTTTCTTTGGAAATTAAAAATACAGAAAAGATTGCAATTGTAGGAAGAAATGGTTGTGGAAAGACAACCTTACTAAAAGTGATTGCAGGTAAACTTGAAGTAGATAATCTAGATAGTGATGAAGAGTTTTTTATACAAGCAGATGGAGAACCTAGTATTGGTTATCTGGAGCAGATAAGTTTTGATAAAGAAACAATTACGGTAAAAGAAGAATTACGAAAAGTTTATGAGAGAATATTTACTTTACGAGACAAGATGAAGGAACTAACAAGTCTTATGGAAGTAGAAGCGAGTGAGAAACTATTGGAACAATATGCGAAAGTCTCTGATCAATTTGAAAGACTTGGTGGTTATACCTATCAATATGAGATGGAACAGATTTTTACGAAATTTGGTTTTGAACTATCTGATTTAGACCGTCAAATATTAACTTTTTCAGGTGGGCAGAAGACAAGAATCGCATTTGTAAAATTACTTCTTAGTAAGCCAGATATTATGCTGCTTGATGAGCCGACCAATCATCTTGATATGCCAATGATTGAATGGTTGGAAGGATATCTAAAAAAATATAATCATGCTGTGGTTATTGTTTCTCATGATCGTATGTTCTTAGATAGAATTGTGGATGTTACTTATGAGATTGAGCATAAGAAAATGAAACGATATCCTGGTAATTATACTTCATTTTTAGAACGCAAACGTCTTGATTATGAGAAACTATGCAAAGATTATGAAGCCCAGCAAAAAGAAATTGAAAGATTAACAATATTTATTGAAAAATGGAAGAATACACCGACCAAGGTATCGATGACGCGTTCAAAACAAATGCAAATTGAGCATATGGTAAAAATTCCAAAACCAATGCGTTTTGATACAAGAGCTATGCATACAAAGCTTCAGCCATACAGAGAATCAGGTAAAGAGGTTCTAATGGTGAAAGAATTAGAGATAGGATATGAAGATGTGTTAGCTAGTGTTTCTTTTGATTTAAAAAAGGGGCAAAAGCTTGCAGTGATTGGTGAGAATGGGAAGGGAAAATCAACCTTATTAAAGTCAATTGTTGGACAGATAGAAGTACTTGGGGGAATGTTTAAGTTTGGAAGAGATGCGGACTGGGTTTACTTTGATCAGGAACTACTGAACTTAGATGAGAGTAAAACCGTGATTGATGAGTTTTGGGATGCCTATCCAAGCCTAACACAAACAGAAGTAAGAACGATATTAGGCAATTTCTTATTTACTGGTGATGATGTATTTCAACCGTTAAGTCAGCTATCTGGAGGAGAAAAAGTTCGACTTTCACTGGCAAAGTTGATGAAACGTCAGGCAAATTTTATAATTCTTGATGAACCAACCAACCATTTGGATATGATAGGAAAAGAAGTACTAGAATCTATGCTAAAAAGCTATCAGGGAACTCTTCTTTTTGTATCGCATGATCGTTATTTTGTGCGTAATGTGGCGGATAGTTTACTTATTTTTGAGAATGGTGAGGTCAATTATTATCCTTATGGTTATGAGGAATATCATGAGAAAAAAGAAAAGAATTTATTAAGTAACACTGTCCATCTAAGAAATGAGAAGAGAGATGAATTATCAGAGAATACAGTTTGTGAACAAAAAATAATGACAGGTGATCAGCAATCTTATCTTAGTGGGAAGGAAAAAGCAAAGCGAGAACGGAGATTAGTTCAGGTTGAAAATGAAATATCTGTTTTAGAAGAAAAAATCAGCAGGCTAAAACTAAAGTTTAGTGATACTGAAATAGCTACGGATTATCAACAGCTTAGTGAACTCCAAGATAATATTATGAAAGAAGAACAGATATTAAATGATTTGTTGATCGAGTGGTCTGGTTTAGTTTAAGATAACTTCATCTGGGAAGTACGGGAAGTTCCTCGCTTTTAAGAGGGGTAAGGACTTGCCTGTTATAAAATGCCACAAGTGACAATGAGGTAGAGCTGGTAGCGTAAGGTTGCGAATATTCGCTTTGTATATTATAAGAGAGATAAATCTACTAGTATGCATAGGAGGAAAAATGATTAAGGGGGATAGGACAGAGGATGAGGACAGAAGAAATAAAAAAGAAAAATGAAACAAAGAGAGAAAGCCTTTTTGACGCAGTAAAACGATACTGGTATTTATTTGCGGTTTATATCGTGATGTCATACATCTTGACACAGGTACTTGTGAGTGGTAGCAGGCGAATTGCGTCTGCTACAGACAGCCTGTTTGCAGGGGAACAGCTTATCTTATCGGATTTGATTCAACCATTCTTGGTACTTACGGTAATAGGCACTTTGGCAGCATTTATTAAGAGTATTATGAAAAATACCTTTAGTATCAATGTACAGACAGCGATTAAGAATATGACTACAAAAAAGCTAGTTCGAATACAATATAGTTATTTTGATCAGACTGGAACCGGAGCTATTATGAATAAATTAATCTCTGACGTATATCAGGTGGAAGGGTTATTCTCAGAAGTATTGCCGGAATTTATTGTGGGAAGCATCACAATACTTACGGTGAGTATTTATATAGTTACAATAGATGTTAAGCTATTCTTTGTAACCGTTATAAGCTATCCATTGCTTTTATGGTTAGCGAATATACTGTCAAAGAAGATGGGAAAGTTATCTGGAAACCGAAGGATGTTATATGATGATTTGGAGAATACGGCACTAGACACATTTAACGGGATGACGGTGGGGAGAAGCTATAATTTATATCAAGAGGTGGAAAAACGTATTCATAAAGTGGTAACGGGGATTCTTGAGAATGAATATACAAGAACAAAAATCAGCGCTATTTCGCAAATATTGGGTAACATCATTCGTTGGATTCCAAGGATTATTTGTTATCTGTTTGCTCTATATGAGGTACAGAATGGAAGTATAACAATTGGTTCCTTGCTGGCATTTGTTATGCTTTTAGATCAGATTGTACATCCATTTGGCGAGATTCCAGGATTCATCAATGCAATACGAGAGCAGTGGATTTCATTTCAACGAATTGATGAGATAATAAAACAACCCGATGAAGTAAGCGGCACAGGTACCTTTTCACCAGTCCAAGGTGAACCAGTGATAGAGCTTTCTGATATTGAATTTTCTTATGATGGGGAACGTACCATCTTACATAATCTAACGATGAAAATAGAAAATGGAAAGCAAGTAGCGTTCGTTGGTACATCGGGAGGAGGAAAGTCAACAATATTTCGAATTCTATGTGGTTTTTACCTTCCTAAGAATGGTACGTATAAATTATATGGTCATGCCTATAAGGAGTGGGATGTGAAAGCCTTACGAAGTCAATTCGCTTTGGTATCGCAAAATGTATTCCTATTTTCAGGTACTATTGCTGATAATATAGCGTACGGTAGGGAGGGGGCAACCAAGGAGGAAGTAATCAGTGCTAGCAAGAATGCAAACATTCATGACTTTATCATGGGGCTACCGAATGGATATGAGACACAAGTTGGGGAACGGGGGGCAAAATTGTCTGGCGGACAACGACAAAGAATATCGATAGCAAGGGCATTTTTAAAAGAAGCACCAATCTTATTACTGGACGAGCCTACTTCTGCGGTAGATGTGGAGACAGAAAAACTAATTCAGGATGCAATTGATAGAATCTCAGATGGTAAGACTGTGCTTACGATTGCTCATAGATTAAGTACGATTGAACATGCTGATGTTATATTTGTTTTTGATCAGGGCAGAATCGTGGAAAGTGGCGCACATGAGAAACTGCTTTCTGATGGTATCGTATATCAAAGCTTGTATCGGAAGGAAAAGGAAGCAGTAAATGTCGAAAGCGAGAAGGATTACGAAGTCATGATAGAGCAGGAAGAGCAGGAAGAGCAGGAAGAACAGGAAGAGCAGGAAAATCAGGAAGAGCAGGAAGAGCAGATGACAGAAAAGCATCAGGGGGTGACAGCATATGAGCATCAGTGATCAGCTTATCTATGAATGTGGTAAGGAGACAGAAAGAAGTAAGACGAATGGAAAAGTGTTATTGCGGTTATTAAAGATGATGAAGGGCGGCTTTTTTCTCTATTTAGCATCGATTATTGCTATGAGTTTATCTATGTCAGGTTTTAATATTATTATAGCATTTTTACTAAAAAATATAATTCAGATGGCACAGTCAGGGTCATATCAGGGACTTTTATCCATGGTTTTAATTAATATAGCACAGGGATTAGGTGCTCTTTTGATTTATGCAATCAGCTTTTATACTTATACGATTCAAGCAAAGAAAGGATGTGCAAATCTCCAAAAAGCGATGCTTAATAAGGCGATGCGTATGCCATTTTATTACTATGAGAATACGCACAGTGGCGATTTTATGTCTAAGTTAATGTATGACTGTGGGAGGACTGAGGATGTTTATGGTTCCCGTTTTCGCCGAATTTTAATGCCTTGCCTTATGGTACTCTTTTATTTAGTTCCAATGTTTTATCTAAGCTGGCAAGTTACCGCGTGCTTGGTTGGTGTTAGTATCATAACATTTATTATCAATGGCTTGTTTATAAATCCTATGAAGAAAGTAAGTAAAGAGCTATCGGATTCTCATATGTCTCTCACAGAACGCTTAACTAATATCTTATCAGGTATCGAGCTTGTTAAAATATTTAACTTAGATAAAAAGCTAGTAGATCAATATGTGGAGGATAATGAAAGATTTAAAAAAGGACAAAAAAAGATGAATATGTTGTCCGCTGGTCTTGAAAGCCTGAACGAATGTTTTAATTTGCTTAGTTCTCTGGTATTCATTGCAATCTCTATCTTTTTTGTCAGTTTAGGAATTACAACGCTAGATAAACTAGCCGCGATCTATCTTATGTATGGTTCCATGAGCTGGAACTTTTTACAGATTGGTATCTATATTCCCTCAATGGCAAATTGTCTGATCAATGGACAGAAAGTACTCGATTTCATAGATTCTAAGGAAGAACCTGAAAGATATGCTAAGGTAGGTAAGGCAGCAGGAGATGGTTTTATTGAAATGGAGCATGTAGATTTTTCTTATGAAGAAGGATTACCGGTATTAAAAGATTTTAATCTGCATATAGAAAAAGGAAGTATAGTAGCGTTAAAAGGAGAATCTGGAAAGGGAAAGAGTACGATTGCTAAGATTATGCTTGGCTTTTATCCAATTCAAAAAGGAAATATAACGATAGATGGTAAAGCATTTAGTGAGATGCCTTTAAGCGTAATCCGAAATATGATTGGCTATGTACCACAGGAACCTTATCTATATGACGTAAGCATTGCTGAAAATATCGGGTATGGTAAGCCAGGTGCAACCTCGGAAGAAATTTATGAGGCAGCAAAGGCAGCGAATGCTCATGATTTTATCATAAAACAAGAAAAAGGCTATGAGACAAAGGCGGGTGAACGAGGAAATAGGCTCTCTGGTGGTGAAAAGCAAAGAATTGCAATCGCTAGAGCAATTCTTAAGAATGCACCAATCTTGATTCTTGATGAGGCAACTTCAGCTCTTGATAATGAGTCAGAGCGATTGGTAAATGAAGCATTGGAGCGTCTGATGGCAGGAAGAACCATCATCATGATTGCGCATAGACAGTCAACGCTTAAACGAGCAGATGTCATTGTGGAGATATAGTAAAAATCGTATGAGGTAAATAATGCTCTTGCTTATGGTGAACTGCATCCTAGGTAAGGGCATTCATATTATTATGATTTATTATATTCAAGATAAAAGCGAACAATTGTGAGGTTAATATTATAGATATGGAAAAGAGAAGGAAGTAAGATGACAAAGGAAGCTATAAAACAAATTTTATCGATATTAGATAAAGAATATGGAACCACCAAACAAGGATTTTTACATTATGCTGATTGGCAGCTTCTACTTGCAATTATGCTAAGTGCACAAAGTACGGATAAACAAGTATATGAGGTGCTACCGGAGTTGTGGAATAGATTTTCTTCTATCTGGCAGATGGCAGAAGCACCCGTAGAGGAAATAGAAGATTATATTAGAACAATTGGATTATATAAGAGTAAAGCAAAACATATGAAGCAATGCTGTAAGCAAATCATAGAAGAATATGCTGGTAAAGTTCCTAAAGACATAGAGGAATTAGTTAGATTATCTGGAGTTGGAAGAAAATCAGCCACGTTATTTCTTGCAGATGCTTATCATATACCAGGGGTCACTGTGGATACCCATGTTTTACGAATTGCAAAGCGACTTGGTTGGGCTAAGGGAAAGAACCCCATACAGGTGGAGAAGGAATTAATGCAAGTACTTCCAAAAGAAAATTGGAACCGTATTAATTTTCAGTTGATTTATCATGGACGTAGTATCTGTACTGCGAGAAAATGTTATTGCGACCGATGTTACTTAAATCAATGGTGTGAAAAGATAAGTGATTATTAGTTAGAAATTATCTCTTTTGTTAAGCAGATGAAAGTATCAAAAGTATATTGATTATAATAAAAGAATAAACCATTATTCACATATCGTGTGTTTTAAATCCTCTTAGATGAATTAAACTAAGAGGATTTTTTTAGTATTCCTATTTTTATCTATTTATTGTGACTACTTTTCTCATTTTAAAGTAAATGATGTTCTAGTTAAAAGATTTTACTAAAAATTTAGGGTTTTTCTTAATACGCGAACCAATTACACGCAAAGAAAAATATAGCAAATATATTGCTTATTTAGTTACAGAAAATTGTCTATTTTAAGAAAGTCAAACAAATATTGACATATGGTAATAATTGGTATAACATGATAAAAAAATGAGCGCATGCTCTCTTGATAAATTAAATCATGACTTCTGTAAAGTTTATAAAAAATACTTCGAATATTGCATCTACATATATCATAAGATGAAGTCAATAACTCTTGATTTTTGGGATGAGTATTATAAGAATTATAGGAAAAAAGTTGATAATAGTGTACTAAAGCAAGGAACCATCAACCATTTTATTTTGATAATATGGAGGTAAAAATGAAAATAGAATTACAGAATGTATCAAAGTCTTTTTCAAAAAATACAGCATTAGCGAATGTAAGTCTAGAAATTGATAAGGGGATATTTGGACTTCTCGGCCGTAATGGTGCAGGAAAAACTACTATGATGAGATTGATTTCTAATATACTGCGCCCAGATGAAGGTAAAGTATTAGTTGATGGAAAAGATATTAATGCGCATGAGGGTTATATGCAATCTATTTTAGGCTATCTTCCACAGAATTATGGTCTTTATCCATATCTTACAGCTTATGAAACATTAGATTACTTTGCCAGGCTAAAAGGAATTACAAGTAGTGAGGATAGAAGGTCACAAATCAATCAAATATTAAAGAGAGTTGGACTTATAGATAAAAAGAATGTCAAGATCTCTAAATTTTCAGGAGGGATGAAGCAAAGAATCGGGATTGCTCAAGCAGTCTTAGGAAATCCTAAAGTGATTATAGTTGACGAACCAACTGCAGGGTTGGATCCAGAAGAAAGAATGTATTTTAAAAATATATTGGCTGAACTTGCAGAAGATAAAATAATAATATTATCAACTCATATAGTAAGTGATGTAGAGGATATCGGTAGTAGATTAGCAATTATAAATGAAGGGAAACTAATTTTTAGCGGAAGTACTAACACGCTCATAGATAGGGTATCTGGATTAACTTATGAGACGGTGATACCACAAAATGACGTAGAAAAGTACCGAAAAGAGTATTGTATAGTTTCAACGATACACACTGGTAATGAGGTTAAGATGAAATATGTAACTACTCATAATTTAATTGCAAATTCAAAAAAGGTTACAGCTTCTTTGATTGATTCCTATATTTATTCGATTGGGGGATTGGAACGTTGAGCAAAGTATTCGCAATAGGAAACTATGACTGTAAAATGAAGATGAGAAAGATTAGTTTCTGGCTAATCACGATTTTAATTACTATTTATACTTTACTTGATACGATACCTAGCAATTATACTAGAACAATGGATGTATTTTATAATCACAAATATGTTGCATTGCGCATCATGAAGGATACAATGCAGTTATTAAGTATATACATTGCTTTTTTATGTGGAGATTGTTTATTAAAAGATGAAAGATTAGGAATTTCAGAGATGATGGCTAGTACATCTTTAAAAAAGAGAGAATACATATATGGAAAGTTTATTGGAAATATAAGTATATCCACTGCTATTCTTTTCATCGTAACCGTGATATGTACCATTCCACAAATCTTTATGCATCCGAATGCATTTGAATTAAAACCTTATGTTATGTCATTTATCATTCTTGGAATAATTCCTGTGATCTTTATTTCAGGATTGGCAACGTATTTGCCGTATTATATTAGGAGTTCAAAGGTATTTTTAGTTATTTTTATATTATATTGGGCTCTTTGTGAGTTTGCGGAATTTAAAGGCATTGAATATATAAAATACATTGGATATGCAAAATTTAAGATTTTTCAAGGACAGGGAATATCTCCTCCTGAGTTAGGACCAGCACTAAACATGTGTTTTTTGTTAGCTGTTGGTATTATTCCAGTAGTGGTTTTAGCTAATACTAAATATCGGAAGGATATCGGAAGGATATTGAGATTGAACTAGTATGATTTGAAAGAGGTGAACTACGGATATGATAAAAATCGAAATGAAAATATTGAAGTATGAAACTTTTTTTATTATGGGATTATTAATGTTTATATTTAGTATTATTATCTACACTAGTACAGAAAAAAGCTTGCTAATACCTAATATATTTTTTGAAATAGTAGTTCCAGGTGTATGCTGTATCCTTTTTTCATTTCTTCTGAATATTGAAAATGATCCACCACTGGAATTATTACTTTGTACTAAATATTCTGTTATGAAAATTATACTACACAGATTTTTAGTACTGATGAGTGAAATAGTAATCACGTCTTTTGTTTATATGGTTATTCTAAAATATTTGTATATTGACTTTAATCTAGGAGAGCTGATGCTATGTAGTATTGTATCGGTCTTCTTTTTATCTGTTTTTTCAGTAACTTTATCAATTGTGTTTAATAGTAGTATAACGGGTAGTGCATTTGGCATTTTGTACTGGATATTTTTTTTACTAACTGGTGATAGATTAGGAAATAATATACTTTTTCAGTATTTAAATCCATTTGGTTATCTTAGAGGTTATTCAACTAATATTTTAATATGCAATAAAATAGTTTTGTTAGTAACCTCTTTCATTTTATTGTTAGTTATTTATAGGATATCAAGAAAAAGGGAGCACTTTATTAAATGAAGATTGCAACTCCTTTGGTTTTAAATGATGGTTGCGGTACACTGACTCTTAAATATAAAATAGAAAAGTATGCTGATATTAGACAGAAGTTAAAAAGGGATATTCCTAGTATGAAGAAGATTGAAGGAAAAAATTCAATGAAAAGTTATGTTGGAGTGTTTGATGCTGAAAATTATGGAAGAGCTAGAGTATATTTAGAAGACAAAAACAGCTCTAACTGTATAGCCTTAAAAACTAATGAGGAATATGTATTTATTAATCTAAAGTCAGAAAAAGAATCAAAAAGATTCTATGAAGAAATATCTAGCTTAATAGCAAATAAATGAAAAGACTAATACCATTATGGTATTAGTTAAAAAAAATATTGCATTTTAGAAAAAAGAGTATAAAATATACCAAGGACAAAAGAGTATAGGGAGAGTAACAGATGAAAAGTAATGCAATAAAGAATATGACAGTTGGATCCCCAATGAAATTAATCATGAATTTTTGGTTACCATTATTTATAGGTATGTTGTTTCAGCAATTCTATAATATGATGGACACAATGATTGTCGGACGTACTTTAGGACCAAAAGCGTTGGCAGCTGTTGGAGGAACTGGATCTATAAATTTTATGATTATCGGTTTTTGCATGGGAGTATGCAATGGGTTTGCGATTCCGGTTGCACAGTCCGTTGGTGCAAAAGATGAGTCTTCTCTTAGAAAATATGTAGCGAATAGTGTTTGGTTGTCTTCTGTTTTTGCGGTGATTTCAACAATTGTTGTGTGCTTTCTTTGCCGTAATATCCTTATCTGGATGGATACCCCAAGTGATATATTTGAAGGTTCTTATGAATATATTTTCGTCATTTTTCTAGGAATTCCTGTGGTTTATCTGTATAACTTATTATCAGGAATTTTAAGGTCACTGGGGGATAGTAAGACACCGCTTTATTTTTTAGTGATATCATCATTATTAAATATCGTACTTGATTTAATCGCTATCTTGGTTTTTAATATGGGTGTTAGCGGAGCAGCTTGGGCAACTGTTATTTCTCAGGCAATCTCAGGTGTTCTTTGCCTATTTTACATTGCCAAAAGATATCCAGTACTTAAGATCTCAAAAGAAGAATGGCGGCCAAACTTCTGGTTTATGCAAAAACTTTGTATGATGGGTATTCCGATGGGACTTCAATATTCCATTACAGCAATTGGTAGTGTTATATTACAAACCGCAGTGAATTCTTTAGGTTCTATGTCTGTAGCAGCAGTAACTGCCGGTAATAAAATTAGTTCGTTATTTTGTTGCCCATTTGATGCTATGGGTTCAACTATGGCTACTTATGCAGGTCAGAATAGAGGAGCAGGTAAATTAGACCGAGTAACGGATGGTATCAAAACCTGTAGTCTCATCGCATTGATATATTCTGTGATTGCATGTGTAGTATTGATTATTTTTGGAGAGAAATTATCCTTACTGTTTGTAGATGGTAAAGAAATTGCAATTATTAAAGATGCTGCAATATTACTTAAATGGCTAAGTATTTTCTATTTTCCGTTGGCATTAGTTAATATCATACGCTTTGCAATCCAAGGATTAGGTTTTGGTACATTAGCCATCTTTGCGGGAGTATTTGAGATGATTGCAAGAAGTATAGTTGGTTTCATATTTGTACCAATGTTTGGATATATAGCAGCTTGCTTTGCTAGTCCTGTCGCTTGGATTATGGCGGATATTTTTTTGATTCCAGCTTATTTCTTCGTAATTAGAAAATTGAAAAGAGAAAGTGCAAATAGAATGGTTCAGTAAATTCTAATTGTAACAAAACCATACCTCAAAAAGGAATATGAGAAATTTACAGATCATAATAAATTTTAATTTTAAATATGGACTATATTCGATAATGAATCGCATATTAGGAGCCTCTTTCAATAATCTCCTAATATGCGATTTTTTCATATCAAATACTTATAAATTAATCTAAAAGGGATTATTCTTATCTTATTTTTCAGCTGTATTCTCAGAATTTTTACTAAATTTATGGCTTGAGGAAGATGGAAACTCATCACCACTTACATAATTATCTGCACTGTTCTCTGTGCTTTTAGGGCTAATGATAGAATTACCATTTCCTTTGCCTTCTTTCTTTTTGTTACTGGCGTTTAAATTATTATCAATCATAATTTACCTCATTCCTTAATATGTTTAACTTATTTATCACATTTATTGTTTACTAAACCTCAAGAAGTATTCTTTTTCTGTATTTTTAGTATTTATCCATCCAGATTTGTTATGTCGTTCCTTATTTTCGGGTAAAATATAGTTGGCGATTCCTAGGATTATGTATTACAATAAAATAAAAAGAAATATTAAAGGAAAATTATCAATGAAAAAAATATTACTATTCCAAGTGGACAACCCATTAAAAGTGAAACAGACAGTTGCTACCATGCGTTTGCGTGTAGAGTCCATACCAGCGGCGAAGTTTAATCAAACAGTAGGAAGCCTTGTAAGCGGTGGTAAGGAGGAAGAACTACCTTATAGTGGAGAAATACCAGAAGGTAGTCTTTTATTAATGTGTGGGCTTAGCAATTCTGAGGTTGATCAGGTGTTATATCGACTAAGAAGTCAAAAAATATTCACGACGTACAAGGCAATTCAAACGCCTACCAATACAGGTTGGAATGTTTTAGAACTTTATCAAGAAATGAAGAAAGAAAAGGAAGAAATTGAAGCAAGAAAAAAAGCAACTGAAAACACAATAAAAGAGTGAGATAATAAAGCTGATATATCAAAAAAGGATATGCTTGCTGACTACTTAAAAGAGAGCAGTTCAAAACATGATGTATCAGCTTTTATTATTCATGACAAGGCACAAACAACGGAATTGCCCTTCATTCCTCTTACCTTGGCTTAAGATTAGAAGATCCAATGGAAAGAGCAATCAATTATCTAGGATTAACCGAAGATGTAGACAATTATTTTGGATATTAGTAGTTAGGCTTTATCGTAGGATAAAGGTATAGAATCACATTTCATTCTATGCCTTATTGCAATTAAATATTTTAAAATGTTATTGACTTCGACACCGTGTCGTACTTTACAATCTACTCAGAAAGGAGATGAGTGTATGAAAACAATGACAATCAGCCAGGTATCTAAAACTTTTGATGTCTCAACGAGAATGCTTCGCTATTATGAAAAAATGGGCCTTTTGAATAGTCATCGTAAGGAAGATTATTCTTATCGATTATATGATGAAAATGCTGTAAGACGTCTACAGCAGATTCTTGTTCTTCGAAGACTTCGCATTCCACTAAAACAAATAGCGCTAATATTAGAGGATACGAAGCAGATGGAGATTATACATATTTTTCAAGAAAACATAGCTGAGATTGATGATGAAATGAATGCTCTTGGTACTATTCGGGATATATTAAGTACTTTTGTATCCAGACTTAGTTTGGGAGTGCAAAAAAACATCCGGTTGAACTTGTTAGAAGACAGTGAAATAATGAAGGTCGTTGACACTCTATGCCTTTCAAAATCAAATTTGAAGGAGGAACGGTCGATGTCAGAACTTAACAAAGCAAATGAAATTTTAAACAAAAATCTAAATATTAGAATGGTGCTATTATCACCCTGCACGGTAGCTTCTTATCATTATGTTGGTGAAAATCCAGAAGAAGTGGTTGGAGAACAAATGAGTAAATTTATACAGGAAAGTAAACTTTATGAGAAAAAGCCTGATGCAAGAATGTTCGGATTTAATCATCCAAATCCATCGGAATATACAGAATATCATGGCTATGAGGACTGGGTTACGATACCGGATGATATGGAAGTTCCAGCACCGCTAACGAAGAAGTATTTTGAAGGCGGTTTATATGCTGCACATACAATTACGTTTCCCAATTTCAATGAATGGTCACTTTTATCAAAGTGGGTAGAGGCTAGTGATAAATATATTGCTAATTATAGCAAGCTTGGAGAGGAAATAATGGGAGGATGTTTGGAAGAACATCTCAACTGGATTTATTCTGCGCACAAGGAATGGCCGGAAAACGGTATTGATGGCCAAATTGACTTACTTCTTCCAGTAAAACTCAGATAACAAGTAATAGATTATTAAATGAGTTTATTTTATCAACTTCCTTCACTATAGTAGGAAGCCTTGCATATTCTATATAGTGATTGCTATTAAAGTAAGGATTCTATATGGAGTATTATGTAGTTTCATCATTGGAAATCCACTTGTTTTTCGCAAGAATTATGAAAGAACATTCATTTTTCTTAGAGGTTGGATTTACACAAGCAAATTGTGATTATAGGTCAGAAGCAATTTGCTATAAAGAAGCTTTCGAGGATTTACTGAATCAAGTAATCAGTTGTAGTGATGGCATTGTTGGCCCTTGTATCTTTGAGTCAGGAGAAGTATTTACGAACTATACACTTTGTTCTGAAGAAAAGTCCGCTAGACTGACAGGTAGTTGTATCGATACTAATATTACAAGACGTGAAGCAAAGCTATGTAAGTGCATGTGTCAACAAAGGTGTATTGATGATCGCTTAGTTCATGCAGTAAAGCAAATCAATTGCCGTTCCTTGGAGCTGTTAGAAGGTTTGATATGTTTAAAAGAGAATATACTTCATAATGTATTAAATTGTTGTATGTTTACAATGAATTATCCATTACTCATTGAGCATATTATCCGTGAAGCAAAATTATATCAGAAATATATTATGTATTTAGAGCAAGGGAAAGATTGCGTTCAAGAAGATCTAAGAGATATTGAATTGTTCTGGAATCAAATTATGATGGAACATGCATTATTCATTAGAGGACTATTAGATCCAACGGAAAATGATTTAATTATGACGGCGGATGATTTTGCAGATGAGTATGCCAAATTATTAGAGGAAGCTAGATGTATGACACAAAGGACTATGCAAGGTTTGACAAGTAAAACATTAAAAGAGACTATGAAATATCGTGATTTTAAACTTGCAGGAACCAAAGGAATCAACGAATGCGAAATTCGTAGTTTGATTCTTCCATTGTTAGCAGATCATGTATTGAGGGAAGCAAATCATTATATTAGAATCTTGGAAGAGGAGCAAACAAGCTGCTAGTAGAGTTAAAAAAAATTAACGCATATTTGAATTCTGAGATAAGAATTCTGGAGCATATTTAATTCTACTAATAATAAAAATGAGATTATCAAAATGATGTGACCTTTTGGATTGAAGAGTCGAGATGCTTGGAAAGAGTATTTTGACTCTTCAATTTTTCGTTTCAAGGTTTTGTATGCAGGTGTATGCAAGCTCCTATTTCTAAATCTAATACAACGACCATTGGCTCATAGCAATCGCTTCTCGGAGTAATATCCCACAAATAATGAAGGGGCATTGCCGGTATAGAATGCCCAAGGAGTTTCAGTATTCTATGAATTCCCTGTTCTTTGTTTCAGAGAAATTCTTATCACGTTTTGCAGCTTTTCGGCTAGTAGTACACATCTTTATTTATTGACTTCATAGATAGGAAAAAATATAATTAGTTTAATTATAAATTTATATTTACGTCTTTTTATCAAATTCACAACTTATATCAAGACTTTTTTTGCTTACATATATTATTCTACTTATGAAAGGAGGCGAACTAACTTGTATGAATGGAATGAAGCAGTTCAAAAAATGATTTATTGGCTGGAAGATAAATTGCATGATAATCCATCACTTCTTGACATGTCGGAGCAGATTGGATACTCACCATATTATTGTTCAACCAAGTTTCATGAAATAGTAGGTATGACGTTTAAAAGCTATATTGCTGGACGTAGACTTGCAAAAGCCACACTTGAAATACGTGATACTAACGAGCGTATTCTCGATATAGCTATTAAGAACGGTTATTCCTCGCAGGAAGCTCTGACGAGAGCTTTTGTAAATGCCTATGGATGTACACCAGCGGTATATAGAAGGAAGCCCATACCAATTGCTCTTTCAAATATACAGGTAGTTTTACATCCCGAATATTATAATAAAGGAGAGAAAACGTTGAGTAAAACATGCTTAAAAAATGCCGAAGTACGCATGGAATATCTTCCGGCACATAAGTACATCGGTATATGGAGTGATGAGGCAAATGGATATGGTAATTTTTGGAATAAACATAATTGTGATGAGGTGTGTGGTATTATTGAGAGTATGAGACATTTGTCAGACCCAGTTATTGGGTGTCATATGGCTGGCTGGCATTATGTAAATGGAGCCCGTAAGTATTTTTATGGTTTTGGTGTATCGCATGACTATGAGGGTGATATTCCTCAGGGCTTTGCTATTAAAGAATTCCCTGCAAGCTATTATTTAGTTTTTTTCCATCCATCCTTCGATTATTTAAAAGATAACGGTGAGGTAATGAAACAGGTAGAGAACCTTGCATGGAATTATGATATCGAGGCTGAAGGCTTTAATAATCAGAAATATCTATGGAATGAAGAAGTTTGTCAAGATTACCAACGTCATTATCCTGAAGTCCTCGGATATGAGGTTTTGCGACCAGTTAAGAGGAAATAATGTAAAAATTACAAACCTCTTCAAGTAAATATCTTCTTATTTCTCGTCATAACTCCTTACAGCGTGGTTTTGGAAAGTCGGGCACCATTTGGGCACCATAATCTTTTACAGAAATTTTCTCAATTCTCATTTTTGTTCCATTCCTTTCCGACTTTTCAGCGTAACTTTTAGAAGAGCAAGCATAGGAAGTGTGGCCACACTTCCGTAAAATATCTTGTTGGGAAGGATCCCAAACCCTATTTGTTTTTTACAACTGGCTATCTAGGAAACGTACCTCGAATGAATTGGAAAACAAGCAAGAGATATGGTATAATCTTTTCAAGGAAAATCACATGGAACATGAAGAAAATTTATATTTGCTTAACCTACTAATTGCAGCATAAAAAGTCGAGTTAAAATAAAATATTTGTTTTATTATTATAATGAGAAAAGGGGAAAAATATGGACTGGATTAAACAGCTTAACAAGATTATGGACTATATTGATGACAATTTGCAAGGCGAAATATCAAATGACAGAATATCCGAAATCGCATGCTGCTCCATATATAATTTTCAAAGAATGTTTTCGTATATTGCGCAAACTTCATTATCTGAATATGTTCGAAGTCGCAGAATGACTCTTGCTGCTTTTGATATTATAAAAGGCAATGAGAGAATTGTTGACATTGCATTGAAGTATGGTTATGATTCGCAAGATGCTTTTTCGCGCGCATTCAGAAACTTTCATGGAGTATTACCATCGGCAGTAAGAAAAGAATCAGTGCTGGTTAAATCTTGTCCTAAGCTCTCCTTTCAAATTATGGTAAAAGGAGAAGAGAAAATGAACTATCAAATTGAGCGTTGGCCCGCATTTAAAGTTTTCGGAATATCTAACAGGATAAAAACCAACGAAGCTTTTGCATTTGTACCGCAGATATGGGAGAAGGCATGGAAAGACGGCACTATGCAAAAATTCACAAAATACTTCCCTGATTATCGTCCGGCAGGTTTCTTAGGGATTGCCGATGGAGGCGAGTGGGGAAACTCAGAAGAAATGAACTACATTTTAGCCGTTACTAACCATGTGGATACACCGAATTGCGATTATGTCCCTGCGCCGGAAGGCATGATGGAATTCGCCTATCCTGCCGCAACTTGGGCAATTATCAACGCAGATGGTGAATTGCCGAATGCGGTGCAGGAGGTTTATAACAAATTTTATTCTGAATGGCTACCAAGCTCAGGATATAAACTTTCCGACCTGCCCGTGATTGAATGCTATATGCAGGATAACCATCAAGAAGTATGGATAGCAATTGAAGAAACGGAAAAACAGTTATGATATACTCATTTTCAGAAAAAATATTTGAGCAGGGCAAACGGCATTTTATTAAGATTCCGTTTAATGTTTGGGAGGAATGTGGTCAAAAAGGCTTAATTCCTGTTAAGGTTTATATTCAGGACTTAATATTTGAGTGTAGGCTTGTTCCAAAAGGTGCGGGCATTTACTATATTCCCATTTCCAAAAGCGTTACGAATCAGATTAACAACAGCGATGAGATAAGTATTTCCTTTAATCTTATCAGAGGTTTAACCCGTATTAATCATGACAGCCCCTATACATTGGAGAATCCTATCCGAAAAATAGATACGATTCAAAATGTTACATACTACAAAGACGGTTATTGCGGTCAGATTTGCATTGCGATGCTCACTGGGCTAAGTGTGGAAGAAATTACAGAGATTATGCAAGCAAAGGCTTGGCAGTGTTCCATCTCTAAACTGATAGAAACACTTGATTACTTTGGAATTTCTCACAATGAAAAGGTTATTTACACTAGAGGCAGAGAAATTGTTTTGCCTGAGTGCTGTATCGTTAATGTAAAAAGAGATTACATCAACCATCTTGCGCTTTATTACAAAGGAAAATATTATGATTCGATGAATTTTGGTGCAGACAAAATTATAAGTTATTTAGGAATCGATATTTAAATGGTACAGCTAATGAGCATAATCCGTATGTTAGATAGCAGAGTCATTCGTCCTTGTCAACGATAAGATGAACGGCTTTGTTGTCGTTGACAAGCCCGTCTGTCCCTACTCTATCAGTTCCGCAATGAAAGAATAGATAAACTGATATGGATGATAGTTGCACAGAAAGTGAGTTCTTAGTTGCATGAAAAGAAAATTTATGTCATGATAAGAAGCAATGAGGGGAGGTTGTGAAAGAGAACTCCATCTGTAGCATCTATATTTTTTGCTACAATACGCAGAGTGGAGTTAGTAGGTAAAAGTATTTTTAAGATATTTAATTGGTAATTTAGGAGAAGAATTATAATGAAAGTAAATAAAGAAAAATGTATTGCATGTGGTCTTTGTGTGAATGATTGCCCTGCTAGATGTATCAGATTGAAGGACAACAAAGCAACTATTATAAATAAAATATGTATCGAATGCGGGCATTGTATTGCAATATGCCCTAAGTTCGCAGTTACAACTGACGAAGATAAAATGAAGGAAGTAATCCCTTACAAGAAAGAAACCTTCCATATAGAACCAGAGAATCTTTTGAACTCAATTAAATTTAGAAGATCGATAAGACAGTTTAAAGACCAAGAGGTGGAGACTGAGAAAATAGAGAAGATAATTGAAGCAGGTCGCTTTACCCAGACTGCTAGAAATAATCAGGATGTTTCTTATCTCGTAATAAGAAAAGAGATAGATAAGCTTCGACTATTAGTTATGGAAAGCTTATATCATATGGGGCGGCATATTCTAGAAAATCTGACTCCAGAAAACATGTCTCACAAAAGATATGCAAAGATGTGGGTTGATGTTTACGAAGCGTATCAAAAAGATTCGAATATTGAGGATATAATTTATTATCAAGCACCAGCTCTAATACTAGTATTGTCGCCAACTCCGATTAATGGAGGATTAGCCTCTACGAATATGGAATTAATGACGAATGCATTGGGGCTTGGTACCTTCTATAGTGGATTTACGGTACGGGCAGCGCAGAATAATCAAAAGATAAGAGAGTTTCTAGCTTTAAAGGAAGAAGAACAAATCATTACTTGTATGGCAATTGGATATCCAAAGGTTAATTATTTAAGAACGGTACCTCGTAATGATGCAAAGGTCACTTGGTTATAGAAAAAATTGATTCCTTTTTATAGTTCGAGAGAAAATGTAACATTTCAATATAAATTGGACAACATTTCAAGATAAATTTAATTACACCTCAATCAATGTAAGATCAGCTCAATAAGAAATTAACAACAGTGCAAGATAGTTCTATAGAAAATAGAATAGTAATAAGATAAAATCCCGTAAATGCATAAAGTTAAAGTCCTTAACTGAACGCAGTTGCGGGATTTTTTAGTATTGGAATCAAATATTAGTTTTTCTATAGATTGCAGTGAGTTTTTAACAAGTTAAAATAGAAATTGATTCTTAAACTATTTTTATAATAGATTTGTAACACCATTTACATTCGCATGTTCATCCTCCTCCATTGGAATTACAATGCACTTTTTACCATCAATAATTTGTGAGGTGATTTGTTGCATTTTTTGTGGTTTCACTCTGAGGATAACATCATAGTTGCTGTTTGCAGGTTCATCAGAAGCACTGTCGGAATTAATTTCGGTTACTTGGTCTTGACTGTTATCGCCATCACTATTACTATCATTTTCTTCTAATGAAACTGCTGCTTCTATATTGTCTAGATTATGAAGTCTATCACCGATGATTGTTACTTCTTCTAATTTTTCCTGTAGTCTTTGTACTTGTTCGGTTAGTTCTTGTTCTTTTCTTTTTTGTGCACTTGCGGCAAGTAATTTATTATCAATCAAATGATCAATTACCGGTGGCATATCGGCAAATTTTTCTGCATAGGATGTCTCGATTTTTGTTGTGATTTCTTCTGGCAGATCACTTGCAGAGAGGAGTTCTTGAATAGAATCATTGGTAAGGAACAGCGGTTCTTGTTTTGTATCCTTATATGCGGATTGTTCCTCTACCATTTGATTTAATGTTTCCTGTATTTCTAAGAATACTGCTTCACTTTTTTGATCGTCTTTTATAGCATTTGAGATAATTGATTGGAAGGTATGTTTCTGCTCGGTAGCAGTCTGTTTTGGTGGACAACCTAATACAAATTCCATAAACTCTTTGTGAGGCTCTTTAGCATCTTTGGTAAAGTATAAGAGGGAATGAATATCAGTGCTTCGGTCTGAAAATGCAGGAAAGACAAAACCAGTATCAGGAGCATTCACGACCCAGTCTCGGTTGCGTGGCCCTATACGGTTTTCTATTTCTAGATAACCAAGACCGGCTTTCGTCAGTGTAACAGGGCAGACAGCGCATAGCAGATAATCATATACTTCTTCTGATTCATCTAATTTGGCATTATCGGATGTTTTCGTCATAACATCATAGGAATCATGGAAGATTAGGATGAGATAATTCCCTGAATAATCATAATTGTCTATGACTAATTGATAGAAAGCTTCTAACAAAGCGCTGTTTTTCAATTTACTATCTTTTAAACCCATGAGAAATTGCTGCTTACCACCTGCTTTTTCTTCATCAATAGGAAATTCAAGTTCTAATAAGTTATTTCCAAGAGTGCCGGATAATGTTTTTTTTGCAATCTCTAGATATTTATAAAATTCTTCCTCTTTTAAATTTAAAAATGTTTCCTCTAGATTTAGAATGATTTCTTTCTCCGCATTCACATAACAACCACACATTCTAGTAAAGGTACATTCGTTTTTTTTAAGTCGCCTTTTTAATTCTAATACATCTTTTTTTGTCATAGGAACCTCCGATAAAAACTGTTATTCTATAAAATGTTAAACGTAAGCCATACATAGAGCGAATAAGTTATTTATCCTAAATCTATGCTTAGCTCATATAAATAAAGAAACTGTAATATTGGAATATCTAAATTATAAATAAACGAGAGTTATAAATTAATAGGACAAACGTCTTCCAATAATTATAAAACAAATTCAAAAAAAATTCTATTCGAGGATGAATAAATTTTGTAGGAAATTTGTATTCAAGAATCAATAATTATTGTAGAAAATTTGTATTCAAGGATTAATAGATAGTGTAGGAAATTTGTATTCAAGGATTAATAAATATTATACAAACATGTATTAATAAGCTAATGAAATTAATTTTGGTATAATCACAGGATATGCTTTATGATGAGGTGATTTTTTCAGATAGATAGTTACCTAGATTCTAATCTGTATAGCAGAAATGAGGAGTAAAAACCGCACTTTTTATAAACATTCTTTTCAGATTGTGAATATGACAGATTATGGATATAATTGTGTGAGAAGTACTTTTGATTTTACCAAGAGAAGGAAGGAAAACAGTATTTAAATTTATTAGGGGAGATAAAAATATGTTGACCATAGCAATATGTGATGATGAGAATAAAATTTTGGATGAACTAAAAACTAGTGTAGAGGAAATCCTACGAATACACTTAAAACAAGGAAAAATTCTATTGTTTGATAGTGCAAGTGATTTTTATGAAGATTATAATAAAACACCGATTGATATCTTATTATTAGATATTGATATGCCAGATAAATCAGGAATGGAGCTAGCAAAGGAAATATCATTGGCAGAACAAGATATCGTATTTGCTTTTGTTACCAACCAGGAAGCTCTTGTATATCAATCTTTTGAATGTCATCCCTTTGCATTTCTAAGAAAAGATTACCTTAAAGAAGAGTTAGAATCCACATTACTACGAATGATTGATACTGTGTTTTCTAAAGCACAAACTTATTCTTTTAGTTATCGAGGGGGGATCAATAAGGTATTAATTGAAGATATCATATATTTTGAATCTGATCTGAATTATGTTAAGTTAGTTACGACGAAAGAGATATATCGATATCGTGAAACGCTATCTAATTTATGTGAATTATTTCATGGAAAGAAGTTTTTGCGTATACATAAAGGATTTTTATTAAACATGAATTATATCTATTCCATACGACAAGAGGAAGTAGAATTAACCAATCACACCGTGTTACCAATTGGGCGAACCAATAGAGAAGCAGTAAAGAATCAGTTATTTCGTTATCTTAGAGGGACTAGCTTATGATAAGTAGAAAGAGAAATAGTTTAAAACAAACTTTAGAGGATACATCAACGAATCTGTTAGCAGAGAAGATGGAGTTAGAATATCGCTATGAGGAACTGCTCAGAAAATATGAAGAACAGCAATATCAAAAAGACGAGATAAATAAGCTGCATGAAAACACCAGAAGGCTAAAGCATGATATGAAAAATCATATGCTAGTCTTAGCGAATTACCTAAATCAAGAAAATATATATGAAGCTAAGCAGTATTTATCTAAGGTCCTAGATAAGTTAAATCATATCTATTCCTACATAGAAACAGGAAATACTGTCTTAAATTCTTGTATTAATGCCAAATTGGAAATGGCTCATCAGTTAGGGATTTCATTTAAAGCTGAAATAGAAAATCTATCATTTTCAAAATTAGGTAGTATAGACTTGTCAGCATTATTAATGAATCTTTTAGATAACGCGATAGAAGCTTCTCTAAACGAAGAAAAGAAAGAAATACAGATACAGATTATTAAAAAAAGAGGGTATGAAACAATCTTAATGAAAAACTTAATCTCGGAGTCTGTATTACAATACAATAAGGATTTAATTACAACAAAGAAGGAAAACTCAAAAGAACATGGTTATGGTTTAGTACAAATTAGAAGTATAGTCGAGATGTATCATGGAATGATTGACATCTATGAAGAGGATGGATGGTTTTGTTGTTTTATTGCGTTTCCATTTTCAGATTAATTCATGACAAGGAAAAGTTCGAGAAGCGTGCTTTTTCTTAATTGCAGCATACTATTTATCCCAAACAGGATGCTGTATATCCCACACTAATTGAAAATATAGACATTTTATCTATACTGTAGATAGATAAGGAGGATATTTTGATTACTGCAAAGAATCTTCAACGAGAGTTTCATACTAAGATGGGAATTGTTCAGGCAATTGAAGATATAACATTTCATATACCTGAAGGTGAGATTGTAGGTATTGTTGGTGAAAATGGAGCGGGTAAGACGACCCTTCTTCATATGATAACCGGACTATTAGCACCAACGGATGGATATTTACGGACGATGAGGAAAATCCCCTATGCCTCAAGAAAATCTCTATCAAAAGATATTGCTGTTTTATATGGAAGATGCTCTAGACTTCATGAACAAATGACAGTGAAGCAATCAATGGAACTTGAAGCAATTTTGTATGGAGTGTCAAAGGAGGAATATCAGAGAAAACTTTTGATATTAGATCCATTGCTTAATCTTAGCTCAATTCTTGATAATCATAAAGTACAGCTATCTCTTGGAGAGCGCATGCGAGCTGATTTAGGACTGTTATTATTAAGAGACTCAAAACTCATAATTTTAGATGAACCTTTCCTTGGGTTAGATGCTATGGTTCGTAATGCAGTTTCTGAATATCTTCTGGAACTAACAAGACAAAATGGAACCACTATAGTGTTCACCTCTCATGATATGCAAGATATCAAGTCATTGTGTCACCGTTTACTTGTATTAAAAAAGGGAAAAAGCCTTTATTATGGAAGCGTTAATTATGCTATCAACAAATTTCAGTCGAGGCGAAGCCTTGAACTTGAGATTCTTGGTAAGTTACCCGATTTATCTGATTTGCCTGTAAAACGGTACCAATATTGTAATCAACACTTAACAATTGATTATGATAGCGATTGCTTATCGACAAAAGTAATCATGAGACATATCATGGAGCAGACACAGGTTAGAAGCATCAAAACAAACCAAGGTGGCTTAGAGGAAGCTATGCAGTCCTTAATGAGAAAGGAAGAATAGGGAAAGAAAACTGTGGAAATAGAGATAGTGTGAAAAATCAAGATTTTTCACACACGAATTTGTACTGTCATCAAAATTAGCAGCATTGTGACAGAATGGAGGGGTTATATGGAAGATGCATTAATAAAGGTAAATCACATTAGCAAATCTTTTCGAATTGCAAAACAAAAACAAGGGATAATAAATGCTGTAAAGCAAATGATTAAACCAAATTACATATTAAAAAAAGCAGTAGATGATATTAACTTTACAATAAAAGAAGGAGAAATGGTAGGTTTTCTTGGACCCAATGGTTCGGGGAAATCTACAACAGTTAAGATGCTATCTGGAATCCTGCACCCAGATCAAGGAAGTATTGAGGTGGGAGATTTTATTCCGTATCGTGATAGAAAAAAATATGTGTCCCAAATTGGAGTTGTATTTGGTCAAAAATCACAGCTTGCCTGGGATTTACCTGTTTTAGAGAGTTTTGATTTATTAAAGCATGTTTATCGCATAGAAGAAAAAAAGTATCAAGACAATCTGGAACGCTTTGTTACCTTACTTGATATGAAAGATTTTTTATTACAGCCAGTACGTCAACTATCTCTCGGTCAACGTATGCGAGCAGATATCGCTGCGTCGCTTTTACATTCTCCCAAAATAGTATTTTTTGATGAGCCTACCATCGGTGTAGATGTCGTTGGGAAAGAGAAAATCAGAGAATTTATTGTTGAGTTAAATAAAACAGACCGAATTACCATGCTGTTTACCACTCACGACATGCAAGATATTGAAAAGACTTGTGATAAAGCAATCATTATTGATCATGGGACTATGATTTATGATGGTACATTAGCTTCCATTAAGGAGCGATTTGGGAACACAAAACAGATTGAAGTAACTATGGATCAGCATCAAGAAATCGTAACGATTGAAAATGTATCAATTGAGAATGTTTCTCAACAAGGTGATTTTAAGTATCGATTCTCGTATGAAAAAAATAAGATATCATTGGATTGGTTAATGAAAGAAATTTTATCGACTTATTCTGTTAAAGATTTTTCTATAATAGAACCAGGGATTGAGAGTATTATACGGAAAATTTACGAAGGTCAGGTAATGATATGACAAATAAACCTCTAGGTAATGTTTATGTAGCGTTTGCAAAAAAAAGATTTTTATCTAGTATGGCATATCGATTTAATCATTGGATGACTATTTTAAGTTCAGTTTTTTCTGTATTTATCTTCTTTAATTTATATCGTGCTTTATATTATGGAAATACGGAATTAGATGGGATAACTTTATCAATGGTAGCAACCAATCTTATTATTTCTTTTATTATTGGAGATGCATTTGCCATGGATGATGACTTTTTACGTAATAAGATAAATAATGGTACCATAGCAAATGAATTCTTAAGGCCAGTGAATTTTAAATTGCGAATATTAGCAGAGGACTTGGGACAGACAATATTTAATTTGATATTTCGAAGCGGACCTGCATTTTTGATAACGGTACTGTGGATTGGTATGGAGCCACCGAAGAGTTCTGGGCATCTCCTACTAAGTATGATTGCTTTGATCTTTGGATTTTTGGTCTGTTGGAATTTGAGTTTTATTGTTCAGAGTTTAGCATTTTGGATTATTAATGTTTGGAGTATTTCTACTATAAAAGGTGTTCTGTTTAGCTTACTTTCTGGCTGCATTTTACCACTATGGTTTTTACCAGATGCAGTTCGTACGATAGCATCGTTTACTCCATTTGAATCTATATATTTTGGTACAGTTGAAATTTATCTTGGATTGGTTAATGAAAGAGAAATCGTAGCAATCTACTATAAACAATGGATTTGGATTGTACTCTTATATCTCATTGGAGACTTCTTATGGAAACATGGACAAAAGAAATTGATTGTCCAAGGAGGTTAAGAATGAAGGATGCAATTGCAATGTTTTATCAATATTCCCGAGTAACTATGAAATCCTGGTTTCAGTACCGGGTAGATGCATTACTACGTTCTCTGGCAGTTTTTTTACGAGAAGCCACAGGGATTATTTCTATTATTTTGGTGTTTACAAAGTTTGATGTAAACGGGATCAATAACTGGAACATCAATGAGTTAGTTTTTTTATATAGCTTTTTATTTAGCACTTATGGTGTTTTAATTATCTTTTTTACTGGATTACTTGACTTTGGAAAGACAGTTCAAGATGGTACTTTTGATCGCTTTCTATTGCGACCACGAGGGGTTTTATTTCAAATTATTGCGAGCGATGCCGATTGGTTTGCTGCGATTGGACATGGGACGCTGGGGATTGTATTATTCTCATATGCGACTAGTAAAATAGAAGTTATTTGGAACTTGGGAAACATTCTATATTTAGCATCTGCTTTTGTTGGAGCGATTTTGATTCAAGGAGCAATGTTTTTATTTTTTGCAAGCCTCAGTTTTTACTTTGTCAAAGCGAGTAATGTTCATGGAGTATTATTTTGGAATCTTCGCAATATTGCAGGTTATCCACTAAGTATTTTCCCTAAAATCTTACAATACATGTTAATGTATGTGGCACCGTTTGCGTTCGTTAACTATTTCCCAGCACAATTTTTACTGCGAAATGATGATATTGTCAATTATCCAGATATTTATCTATATCTAACTCCAATCTTAGGAATTGTAATGTATTTCTGTGCTTATTGCTTTTGGAGAGTGGCAATGAAGAGGTATAAAAGTACTGGTAATTAGATGCTATAGAAGTACTAGTATTTAAACATTATAAATGTAATAACTAAAAAATAATGTACTTTATAATTGAATAGAGGAAATCCTTGCTTGATAAGGAATGGAACGATAAAGTACATTCTTAATGGAATGTACTTTATTTTGTTTTGAACTTTATTTTTATAAAGATAAAGTTCTTTTTTGTAGATAAAATAAAGTAGATTAGGGACAAAATAAAGTTCAAAACATGATCAACAGTTGCAGGGTAAAATAAATACATACAGTATATGATAACAACAAATCAAAATTCTTACTATTCGAAGACATGCATAAACAATGTAATTCAAAAGTAGAGAAGAAATAAAAATTACAGTAATTGTAGGTGAAGGTCTTTTGGACAATACCGTCAGGAGGGGGGAGCGCTACCGTTAGCTCAATCCGTTGAATCGCTGAATAACAAAATGGAGGCCCGACAGTAAAAACATAGCAAAATGGTAAATTATGGTTGTAAAGTGAGGTGCCAAATGATATTCTTGAATTGTACCTATACAAAACATTTACATTATTCGAGAGGAGTTATTATATGAAAAAAAAGTTACTAATTCCTTTAATTTTTGTAAGCGCGACTTTGACTATCGCAACAGTTGCGCTGGCAGTTCCAATATATAACAAAATATCTAAATTCAAGTCCACTAATGAAGTAATAAAATCCAATGATGGTGTAGCTTATTCAGTTCAAGGGCACAAAGAAAATAAGAAAATAAGTGATTCTATAGACCCTATCTCAGGTACAGCAAAATACAAATATGATATTAAAAATTTTGATTTGAACGAAATCAAATTGAAGAGTGATAGAAAAGAAATCAAAAAGTTAAATCTCATTGATGGACTTGTATCTACAGAACTTAATTTTACTTTTATTAAAAACAATAAAAATAAGTTGATACTTGTTGAGGATATAGATGAACCATACCATTTTGTACTTATTCCAGAAACGGAACAATACATTCTAGAGTATAAAAATAACTTATATAAGCTTGATTCAAAGAAAAATAGCATTACTCCATTACTTAAAGATGACGTTCTAGGTTATAACAAAAAAGAGTTGGGTGACAAGTGTATTAATGCACATGATAAAAATATGGTATTGAGTTGGGGAGAAAATCCATCTGTGAATTTGTCAGGAACAAAACTTACCTATATTTCTAATAGAAATGGAATTAAAAATGATAATGGTAAAAACAACGTTTGGATTAAAGACCTAGTAACTAATGAGGAAAAACCATTAGGAGAAATCGGGTATACTTGCCTTGGCTGGGATAAATCAGATAATGTATATTATTTAGATTTTGATCAAAACGTTATAAAAATTAATGCAAATAGTGGAGAAAAAACTACTATTGCTGAGAAAGTTAATCCAGAATCTAGTTACTTATATCCATACCTAATTATAGTTGGAGATAATCAAATAGCCCTACTAAACATTGATACCAATGAACAAAAAACATATATAAATAGCCAAATTAATGACTGTTACTATTTGAAAAATAATAAAGAAAATTTAGTTGCATTTCAGGCAAGAGAAAAAGAGAACGTAGATCCAACATTAATTGTTATTTTAAACACTGTTGATTTATCTTATAAAATTATACAACCGCTAGAAAATACATTCTTTGAAGATTATAGTTGGTTGGATTCTGAAA
>ERZ791922.216-NODE-216-length-47057-cov-3.560104_pt1 | contig 47057 bp, 35 predicted proteins | sample MGYA00510134_ERZ791922 | MGnify/ENA primary metagenome ERZ791922 (study PRJEB30046, sample SAMN00792101) | human gut metagenome | study: EMG produced TPA metagenomics assembly of the A metagenome-wide association study of gut microbiota in type 2... | reverse complement strand
TACACTATTTCCACTTAGAATAATACTTGCATAATAAAGTATTTGAAAAATAATACTGATACGAAATACAAGTGTAACTGAATATTTTTTTGAAATATAACTTAAAAGCGGAAAAAACAGTGTTATAGTTAAATACATAATTAGATTATATTTTACAATTGACATAACATCAGAAGTAATTTTCAAAAGAAAAATATTAATGAAAAGACCGGATAATAGTGATGCCAAATTGATAATTAGAGATATCGTAATTAATTGATTTACTTTTTTGTTAAAATGAATAATTTTTCACTTCCTTTTTATGTACTACTGTCCCTTGTTTATACGTGTTAAATCATTTGTATAAAAAAAGCAGTGTTACTTCTTTATACGTGTTAAATTGTTAGTATAAAGAAGTAGTATTACCTCTTATTTATCTTATTTATACGTGTTAAATTGTTTGTATAAAGAAGCAGTATTACCTCTTATTTATACGTGTTAAATCGTTTGTATAAAAAAAGCAGTGTTACTTCTTGTTTGTATAATAGCATACACGTGTAAACTTGTCAATCTTTTTTTTGAACATTTTAGTGCATTTTATACATTCTAATAACTCCTAACGTTGATTAACTAGTATATATTATGGAATACTCAAGATAATAATGTTAATTTATTGGTTGATTTTGTCCTCTTTTCATTATTTAAAAGACATTTATTGTCAATTTTGTCTATAGCTCCTTTTTACTCATCTGAAATTGCGAATTAGATTTTACTTCTCTTTCTAAATCTTTTATATATCGTTAAATTTCTATTAGAATTAAATTACTACTCCCCCTTATAATTAAAAATCCTCGAATCATCTTATTCTTTAGTATATTATCTATATTTCATATTGTTGCATATATTGTTCTAATACCAAATTTGTTGCAGCTAGTATATTAGACTGTTTCGACAATAGTGAAGGTTTTACAACTACCTTTCTAACATTTCTCCCCATAAATCGCTGATTCAATCTTAACTCAATTTCCTGTAATAATTCCGCTTCTTTATATAATAATTCTCCAGAAACAATGATTGCATCTAGATCTAATAAATTTATTGCAGTAGTTATAATTGTAACTAAAAAATTTATTTCTCTATCAATAATTTTCTTTGCTATTACATTTCCATTTTCTTTTTCATCCACTATACTCTTCCAGTCTGATAACTTAACATCCTCTTGCATTGCATAATTAATTATGTTAGGAATAGAAGCATATAATTCTGCGCAACCAATGTTTCCACAACTACATTGCTCTCCTTCAATATTTACTGTAATATGTCCAATATCTCCACTGAAGCCATATCTTCCTTTATAAAGTTTTCCATCAATAATTATTCCACCACCTATACCGGAATCTATAACTAATTCAAGAAAACTACTAAATTCTCTATTTTCAGTAAAATAACATTCTGCCAGTGCTAACGCTTTTGCGTTGTTTTCCAGATAGACAGGACATTTAAATATTTCTTTTATACATTCTACAATCTTAATATTCTCCCACTCCTTAAAATTTGGTGGATTTAAAATTATACCTCCTTCAGAATCCAAGGGTCCTGGCGCAGTAATACCTATGCCGAGTAGTTCCTCTATTTCCTTATGCTTATCTAACATTTCTTTTCCCTGTTTTATCAAATCATATATGACATCTGTTGCAGAGTATACTTTTTCATATTTTCTACTTTTAGCTTCCAGTATTTCCCCTGAAAAATCAGATAAACCAACGGTATACTCATTTCTTGCAATATCAAACCCCAATATACAATACTTATTGGGATTCAATTTCATATTCATCGATGATCGACCAACTTTACCAGATATTAATGTATCCTCAACAACAATATTATCTTGAATTAAACTATCAATCAATACTGATATTGCAGAACGAGTCAATCCTGTTTTTCTAGCCAAATCTGCCCGGGATCTAGGTGCCAGTCTAAGCAAGTTAATTATTTTTTTTTGATTCTTTAATCGCATGCTATTAGCATTTAGAGTTTCCTTTATCATAAAATAAGTCTCTCCCATTATTTCATTTTGCTTTTCTTTTTAGCATATAGCAAACATTATAAAAAATCAATTTGTAATAGTATAATAATATATTAATTTGTATTTGTCAAATGATTTGACATATTATTTTTACTATGATATATTACTGAATGAATGAGAGGTGACAATATGCGATTAAATTATTTCAAAAAGGGGTTTAATTATTCCCAAGATGGCCCTGGAAACAGACTTGTCTATCATCTAATAGGTTGTAACATGATGTGTCCCTGGTGTGCTAACCCAGAAGGACTAGGTGTAAATTCTACGTACCACACTCAGTATTACTCAGAAGAGCTTGATGTCATATTAGAAGAGATTCTTTCCTGTAAAAGTCTTTTTTTTGAAGGTGGAGGTGTAACTTTTACTGGTGGAGAAGCAACTTTACAATATATTGAACTATTAACCCTCTTAAAAGAATTAAAAAAACTTAATATTCATACCGCGATTGAGACAAATGCAACAAGCAAGCAATTAGTTAATTTATTTCCCTACATAGACTACCTTATTATGGATTTTAAACATATTGATGACAAAATTCATCAAAAGTTTACAGGTATATCTAATAGTCAGATTAAATTAAATATTGCTCAAGCTATGAAATCACATCCCAATGTCTTAATAAGAACCCCTTTAATAAATGGATTTAATGCAAATCCAAAATACATTTCACAATTTATTTCTTTTTTTCAGCAGTTTCCTCTAAGAAATACTTCTTTTGAATTTTTAAAATATCATGAATATGGGAAAAGCAAATGGGAGCAATACGGACTTACTTATACTTATGATAATGGATTTGTCGATGATGAATTAGTTATTCTCTTTGAAACTGAATACAAGAAAAATGGACTAACAATAGTACACACCTAAATTAAGGAGGACTTCTATGATAGAAAATTTTTATACAACTGACGAACTAGACTTATTAGCAAAAAGACTTTTTGAAAATGAACGTCAAATAACAAGATTAGATGGTTGGTTTTTAGCCAAAGAAAAATATGAAGAAACAATGTCCACTAACAACAATTGCACTAACGTTATGAACTCTTCCTTGGCTCTAGAAACTATAATCAAGACCTTGCCTATATACATTGATGAAAATAATGTTTTTGTAGGTACACAGCGTGATGCTTTTGCTAGAAGCTATGCACTCATTAATCCTAATTTTAAAGTTAATACTTTTAACGGTTACTGTGATCCAACTGCTGTTTTTAATGATATTGAACCAAATCATATATTTACCAAGGCACGTATTGACCATGTACGTAAATTAACAAAAGATAGTGAATATGTAAAACAATTGGTAAATGTTTATAACGATGCACAAGAAGATACAAATGAAGTTATTTATTTTATTGAGCAAGTAACGGGACATCTAATCCCAGACTTTCGATATGTAATAGCTCATGGAGTACTACAATTACAAACTGATATAAAAACACGATTATATTCTGAAACTGATATGAGCAAAAAACAGCAATTAGAAGCCATGTATCACTCATTAGGTTGTGTTAATACTTTAGCAAATCGTTATCGTGAATGTGCACTTAAAGAAATCCAAACCGCCACTGTACGCAGACAAAAACAGTTGCAGTTAATAATTGATACTCTTGAAAAAATTCCACGAACTGGTGCAGAAAATTTATATCAAGCTATTCAGTTTTTTATATTATTGTGGCAGGTAATGTGTCTAGAACAAGCACCTAATCCATTCGCATTTTCTGTCGGTAATGCTGATAGAATATTTGAGCCATATCGTGCAAAAGAAAACTTATCTAGAGAACTAACCGCAGGACTATTCAAACATTTTCTTGTCTTTTTTAACGTTGGAGATAGAAGTTGGGCAATTTCCCAAAATATATTAATTGGTGGTAAAGACACTGATGGAAATGATTTAACAAATATTTGTTCTTATAGCCTACTAGACGCATATTATGCAATGAATCTCCCACAACCTATACTCTCTGTAAAGTTACATCAGAAAACACCTGATAAACTTTACGAAGAGCTAGGTCGCTTTTTCTTTACACCAGGTTGTTTAACTCCAAGCCTATTTAATGATGACTCCATATTTGAACTTTTATCTAATTATGGTGTTGATAAAGAAGACTTACCTGACTACTCCGTTGCTGGATGTCAAGAGCCTTTGATTATGGGAAAAGACAATGGAAATACAACAAATAGTTGGCTAAATCTTGCTAAAATACTAGAGTTATCCTTAAATAATGGAAAATCTATGTTAACGGGACAGCAAATTGCTCCTACGTACACTGACTTAGGAATTAAGGACGAGTATACCTATGTACTTACACATATACGTACCGTTTTTTATCAATATCTTTCTTATTTCATAGACAGAATGGTCGTTCATGCAAATAATGCCTCTAGAGCATTATCTAACCTTCCAGTACCATATCTTTCTTGCTTTATGGGTTGTATTGAAACTGGTATAGATGTTAGAGATACAACCCAACAAGGCACAAAATACAATGGTAGTGGATGCTTGATTCACGGGTTAAGCATTATCGCAGATTCATTTGTTGCTATTGAAAAACTTGTACACGAAAAGCCAGATTTTATCCCTCATCTACGAGATGCTTTGTGTAATAATTTTAATAACTATGATGAAATTCATAATTATTTACTTAAGTGTGATAAATATGGTAATAACATCGCAAAAGTAGATACTGAAGCTTCCGAAATTGCAGAGAAAGTAGCTGAAATGGTATACAGTCACAAAAATTATTTAAACAATCCTTTTCGCCCTGACTTTTCTACACCTAGTACACATTTAATATACGGTAATTTAGTAGGTGCCCTACCAAATGGTCGAAAAGCAAAAGAAATGTTGAATTACGGTATTGATCCATTATATGGAGATGCCCAATTAGGCATGGGATTCCGTGTCCTATCTACAAAGAAATTACCGTTTGATAAATTTATTGGAGGATATGCATCACACCTTGGCTTAAATCCTAATTACTTTAGATCTAATACGTATGAAGAAAAGGGAATAGAATTTAAAGAGAAAGTTATAAAACCACTTTTTTTTGAAAATGATAGAGACAAAGCTTCACCATTCTATCTATATGTTAACGTCACTACTCCGGAAACATTACGAAAAGTACTAAACAATCCTAAAAAATATGCTCCAAGTGGTGTTTACATTATGCGTATTCATGGTACATTTGTTAACTTTCTTGATCTATCACCAGAAATACAGGAAGATATCATGAAACGCTTAGACTTAAATTCTACTACTTGTTAAGGAGATACTTATGAAATCAATCGGTTTAGACATAGGTACTACCACAATATGTGCAGTACTTATCGATGCAAATAGTGGCACGCTTTTAGACTCAGTTACAATTGAGAATACTTCTACCCTTACTGGTCATAATGCATTTGAAAAACTACAAGATGCGGCAATTATTTTAAAGATCTGTAAATCCATAATTGCATCTTACTGCCTGCATCATACAGATATTATAAGCATTGGCATAACAGGACAAATGCACGGAATTCTATATCTAGATAAAGAGGGAAACGCAGTTAGTCCACTTTATACTTGGCAAGATAGACGTGGTGATGAAAAGTTTGATAATTCTCATAGTTATGCTCAGTATATGTCTGAAACTACTGGATTTCCCATGGCCACAGGCTATGGGTTAACCACACACTTTTATAATACAATACAACATGTTGTACCGCTCACAGCCTCGACTCTTTGTACGATATCTGACTATGTAGCAATGCAGTTGGTAAATCGTAAAAAACCCTTATTGCATAAGAGCATGGCTGCTAGTATAGGCCTTTACCAACTAGAAAAGGATTCTTTTTCATTGGAAGCACTCCAAAAGTTAAAGCTCTCTCCAGATATTTTACCAGAGGTTGCGAAAGAAGATTGCGTAATTGGATCAATGGAAAATAATATATCTGTCTCTATTGCTCTAGGTGATAATCAAGCGAGTTTTTTAGCCTCTGTAAATGATGATAATTCCTGTTTAATTAATGTCGGAACTGGAAGTCAGGTTTCACTGTGTACTAAAAATTTAAAAATGTTTTCACAGATTGAATGTCGACCATTTATCGCTGATAAATACTTATTTGCAGGTTCTTCCTTATGTGGTGGTTATTCTTATACAAGATTAAAGCAATTTTTTGAAGAATCACTTTCAGCCTTTGGACTTGATAGTACCTTAGTAAATTATGATACAATGAACAAACTAGCTCAAAATATATATGGCACTAATAATTACCTCAAAGTTGATACTAGGTTTCGAGGTACTAGAATAGATCCTACGATTACTGGAAGTGTAGTGAATTTAAATGATCAAAACTTTCAACCAAGTTACCTAATATTAGGTGTTTTACAAGGAATATGTGATGAACTCTATCATTATTATTCAGAATTGTACCAGGGCTCATCAAAACCATCCTTCTTAATTGGTAGTGGTAATGGCATTCGTAAAAATCCTTTGCTCCAACAGCTATTTACAGATACATTTCATCTGCCTTTAAAAATACCTGCTATCAAAGAAGAAGCCTCCTTTGGAAGCGCCCTTTTTTCACTTTATACCTGTAATTACCTATCCTCAATTGAAGAAATTCATCAGAGGATAAAATACTTAAACCTAGGAGAAAATAACAATGAACTTGATTGACTTGACACAAAAACCTATTTTTTTTAATCGAAATAGAGTAAAGCGAGTATATACTGGCGGAAAGCTATTTGCTGATTTTTTAGGTGATGAACCTGTTGATAACAACCTTCCTGAAGAATGGCTTGCGTCTTGTATTCGTGCATTAAACTTAGATTCTATAGATGAAAATGAAGGGCTTAGTTTCATTGAAAATACTGATACTCCTTTTCGTAATTTGATAGAACAATACCCAAAGGAAACCTTAGGTGATCAAAAAGATCTAGGAATTTTAGTAAAGTACCTAGACAGCGCCACACGTCTCCCTCTGCAGGCTCATCCTGATCCTTCTTTTTCAAGAAAATATTTTAATAGCGATTATGGCAAGACAGAAATGTGGTTAATTTTAGCAACTCGTGAAAATGCTTGTATCTATTTTGGTTTCAAAGAAGAAATCACACCAGAACAATTTCAAAAATATATCGATCAATCTGAGTATGATAAAGAGATTTTTGACACAATATTAAACAAGGTATCAGTGGAACCTGGTGATGTATTTTTAATTCCTGCCAAAGCTGTTCATGCAATAGGTTATGGTTGCCTCATCCTTGAAGTTCAAGAGCCAACTGATTTTACAGTACAACCCGAACATTGGTGTGATAATTATAAGTTGAATGAATACGAAATGTACTTAGGACTCGATCCGAAGATTGCACTTGAATGCTTTGACTATTCCATTTTCGGAGAAAAAGCTATTTCCTTATCTAAAAAACTCCCTAGCCTTATCACCGATTGTAATGGAATAAAAAAAGAAAGCCTTATATCATACAATGACACTTCTTGCTTTTGTGTTAATCGCTATTCTGTTATAAATAATCAAATCATTTTAAATTCTGCACCTGCTCTCTATATCGTTACCAAAGGTGTTGGCACCATTGAAGGTGAGAATTATCATAAGAAAATTACTAAGGGTTCTTACTTTTTCATACCAGTTGCAGCTAATAATAAATATACAATTCATACTGAATTAGATATCGAGCTTGTTGAATGTTTAGGACCTCAAAAATAAATATAGGAAGATTACAAGGATAATAATGGCGCAATCCATTTCTTTGTTTTTTTCTTCTGATATTAAACTCTAAACAAGCTACAACAAGATGAGCCGACAACATGTCTTACTTGCCATGAATATAAAGGCAGAGAGAATTCTACTTAGTTTTAAGCTTCTCTCTGCCCTTATATTATTTTCTTAGAGTGTCAGTAACTATTTAACCTTTATCTTAATCACGCTACTATACGCTCCATATAAATTCTTTCCATCGATTTTCTTATATGCTCTTACCTTTACATATACCGTCGTTTTTGACTTTAGCTTTGAAATAGTATAACTAGTTTTCGATGTTGTTCCTGCTGATTTGTAAGGACCATTTTGGGATATCGCATAGAATACTTGATATCCAGAAATACCTTTCATTGATTTCCAAGTAGCAACTACAGTATTAGATTTACTACTTTTTACAGAGGATAATGCTGTTTTAGCTGGTTTAATTATAAACTGAATCTTCATCGTCCCAGTGTAATTACCCGTACCTTTTATTATGATTGTTGCTTTTCCAATATTCGTGTTCGATTGGTACTCTAGCTTATAATCCGTCTCTTTCTTAAGGTTCCTCTTATTATACGTAATTTTAGCACTTGGTTTTAGTGCCTTGCCTGTATAAGTTTGATTTGAAACCTTACTTATGGTTACATCTTTAAGTGATCTCGCTTTAATAGAAAATGTGATCTCTTTTGTTCCTGTATAATCGCCTTTTCCTACTACTGTCACTTTTGCAGTACCGGCATTCGTGTTATTTGTCCATTTCAAGCTATAGTCTTTTCCTTTTTGTAACTGGTTCTTGTCGTCTGTTATAATAACCTCTGGTTCGATTGCATTTCCGGTAAATGTCTGCGCTGAGATAGATGATATTGAAAGTTTAGTAACTTTCTGTTTTACAGTTACGACACACGTAGCCGTGATATCACTACCGTCCTTGAATTTTGCAATAATTTGAGTCATTCCAACTCCAACTGCCGTTACTTTTCCATTCTGATCAACTGTTGCAATTGATTCATCTTGGCTGATAAATTCCACTTCTTTGGTGATGGCATTGTCTGATGTAAGTGTTGCAGACAACAAGGAAGTCTCATTTTTTAATAAGTTCAGTTCAGTATGATTTAATTTAATAGAGCTTACAGTACTATTGCCGCTTACGCCACTATTTCCGCTTCCACCACTATTTCCGCCGCCGCCATTTCCGCTTCCGCCGCCATTTCCGTTTCCGCCACCATTAGACCCACCTGATGAATCATCTATTATTGCTACTACCGTCTTCGTATCAGTATACGTCTTTCCTTCAAACTCACATGTTGCTGTATACACGGTCTTTCTTTCTTTCTTGCCCGTTGTAGTCCCAGCGGTAATCTCTTCCTTACTTGTTACTGTGGCATCTATTGTTCGTACATCATCGCAATACTTGCAAGTGAATGTTACCTTACATGTGTATCTACCGTCTTCTGACTCTTCCCAGTTAAATTTTGGCTCTCCATAGGTGTGAATTACGACTTTCTCTACTTCTTCTGTCTTCGTATCAGTATACGTCTTTCCTTCAAATTCACATGTTGCCGTATACACGATGTTCTTTACTTTATTACAGTCAGTAGCCCCAGCGGTAATCTCTTCCTTACTTGTTACTGAGGCATCTATTGTTTGCACATCATCGCAATACTTGCAAGTGAATGTTACCTTACATGTGTATCCACCATCTTCTGACTCTTCCCAGTTAAATTCTGGTTCTCCATAGGTGTGAATTATGACTTTCTCTGCTTCTTCTGTCTTCGTATCAGTATACGTCTTTCCTTCAAATTCACATGTTGCCGTATACACGGTGTTCTTTACTTTATTACAGTCAGAATTCCCACCAGTAATCTCTTCCTTACTTGTTACTGTGGCATCTATTGTTTGTACATCATCGCAATACTTACAAGTGAATGTTACCTTACATGTGTATCCACCATCTTCCAAGGCTCCCCAGGTAAATGCTGGTTCCCCATAGGTATGACCTGTTTTTATTCCCTGTTCTTCTGCGTCCTCTGTAGCTAACGCCTTATAACAATAAGTACAAATATAGCAACCTTCTTTATCATTGATGATATAATGATGTTCTTTTGCACCTGTAAAGTCTGTCTTCTCGGTACCTGAACTAAATCCATGTGCTATATCTCTACTTTCTGTATATCCTTGTTTATCACACCAAGGCTCTATCACTACGTTCTCACGCTCTGCTCCACCAGAAAGATAAGTTGCAACATCACTCATATTTATATTATCCTTAACATTGGCACACCACATAAATTCTGAGTTATCGTTATCATCTTCAGAATTATCTTCCGCAAAGCGATTATACATAAAATTATAGTTAACTGATTCTTTTTCGTATTTAGAACACTCGCTGTTACTATAATTTGTAGCTACACTTACATACATAATTCCATCATCTTTAATACAAAGAGCAGCTAATGGATGATTATTAATGGTAAACTTGAGATTTTCATCCTGTGCATCTGTAATGTAGTAGGAACTACCAGTAAATGGTTTACCATTACTATATGCATGAACTGTATTGTACTCTTTTAATTGTGTAACTGTACCATCCTCTAAATTGTACATATAAATTTTATTATTCAAGTTGAAATAAAGTATATCATTATAAAGAGAAAGTGAATGAGTCAAATCTGGATAAATGTTATTAATTTGTATATCATCATCGCACTCTTCTTCTAACACGCCTTCCGTTATCTCATTGGTATTTAGATTGGTTACATTTCCTTTTCCAAAATCAAATAACACAGTACCTTCCTCTTCAGATAAATCACCTGCACCACGAGGACGTATCTTCATTTGATCTCCATAATCTTTCATCATACCAGCTATTTGCTCATCGTCCATGTCACCGATTTGAGAGGAACTTCCATCTTCATTGTCCATCATATCAAGATCAGAAAATTGTGCTTCTACAAAATACCAATATTCGTCATCATAAGAAATTGGACTGTCAATATTACTAAACCATGCATCTTCATACTGTTCACTATTACATGGTTCTTCACTATCGGTTCCATGTAATGTATCAATATATTCATAATAACCCTCATACCAATCTTCTATTGTTTGATTCGAAACTAGAAAATACATATGACTTAAGTTTCCATCTGTTTCTACACGATATTGAGTCAATACTTCTGTTTTTATATCATCATAACACACATCCACATTATACCATTGGTTATCTAACTTCACTACATTGTAGTAGTGTGGTTCATTAAATCTGCCTTCAAATCCACCTTCACCGTGGGTAACACCAACTTCTGTTACATCACAGTCATATTTAATCATAACAAAGTCGACCATATCTTGCCCACTTTCTATGACTTCCTCATAACTCTTGAAAGCGTTGCTCTCATCTCTGTATATTTCAGGGAATGCACTTTGAACTAAGTATGTATAGGCGGAAGCATACCCAAAACAAACACAGCCATTTAATCCGTCAATCTTACCATATAACAGTGCACCAAATGGTGTCATCGTGATTGGGTCACTCTGTTTTTCATCATTTTGATAATTCATTAATGTATCCATATCAAATACAGCATGCGTTGCAAGATAGTCATGTAATACTAAACATTTCTGTAAATCTGTCATACTATCGTCAAGACCCTTTAATGCATCTTCTCTTACTGCTAACAAAGCATCCCCATAGTAATAAACATATGCTTGAAATGCCTGAGTAATCCCCGCAATAAGTTCATCCATATTTGGGGCTGGAACTGGGGTATCTATAGTGTATCCCGCCAATACCTTAAGTGCACCGAATGGACTATTTTCTGTATTCTTTGATATCCAGTATTCTGTGGAAAGTCCATAATATTCAGCACTTTGACCATAGAACGTACATAATGCTCCCCAATGAGTATAAAGTTGTTCTGTTGTCGCATCTCTGGTAGTCGAGTATTCATTACCTTCAAATTCACAAGTTGCTCTATATATAATGTATTCCGCTTGTTCCTTATCTCTAGTAACCGTACAGTCTACGGTTGTTTCTTGTTTGCATTCAACACAGGTGAATGTTGCAGTACAAGTATATGGTATTTCTTGATTAATATTAATCTCACTCCATGTAAATATTGGATCAACATTACCATAGATGTGTGTTTCAACTCTGGTATCCGAGTATTCATTACCTTCAAATTCACAAGTTGCTGTATATGTAATTGTACCTGTTGTTTCCCCATTTCTAGTAACTGTACAGTCTACGGTTGTTTCTTGATTGCACTCACTACAGGTGAATATTGCTGTACAAGTATATGGTATTTCCTGATCTACATTAATCTCACTCCATGTAAATGTTGGATCACCATATGTGTGTGTTTCCTCTGGTGTTTCTGTTGGTGCTTCTGTTGGCGTTTCTGTTGGCGTTTCTGTTGGCGTTTCTGTTGGTGTTTCTGTTGGTGTTTCTGTTGGTGTTACCGTTGGTGTTTCTGTTGGTGTTTCTGTTGGTGTTACCGTTGGTGTTACCGTTGGTGTTTCTGTTGGTGTTTCTGTTGGTGTTTCTGTTGGTGTTACCGTTGGCGTTTCGGTCACTATTTCTTCTGGTGTTTCCGTGGGCATCTCAGTTGTTTCGTCTGAACTTGCAACTGATTGAGAAGTTTGTGCTCTTCTTGAATAGGATGATGGAGTAGCAGTTTCTTTCTCCTCAAGATTTTCACTTGCAGGATAAATTTTTCCAACTCCATGCATTTCATCAAGTGCATCCAATCCAGCTTCAAAACCACTATTCATGTCTATAATAATTGATTGTGCAATACCATTCTCATCTGAATTAACAACAACGTCAATACTATCAGTTGCACAATAATCTTTTAAAACTAAGTCTATTATGGTTGTTATCTCATCTTCACTTAAATTATACTTTGATACATCAACCTCTTTCTGATTTCTATCCTGAAAGATGTCAATCGCAAGTAAAGACTTAACTTCAGTTAATGTATATCCACATTTTCCCTTTATTGTATCTGAAAATGTTTGAAGCATCTGTTCTTCGCTTTCATCCTCCTCTTTAAAATCAGCTCTTAGTGATAGCTCACCCTTCATTGCTGCTACAAGATTTTCCGTACTAGTAAACGGCTTAAGTTCTAATGATTTTTGTGAATCGTTCGTCAAATTATCATCTTGATTCACATTCATTTGCTCAGCTTGAGCAGTAATTGCTCTTGAAGGTAATGGTGTAGGGAACGTACTTACTATTAACACGATAGACAATGTTAGTACAATAATTCGTACACGATATTTTTTCAAAATTGATTCCTCCTTATTATTCTCTCTATAAATAGTCCTGGTATATTAACAGAACTAATGCAACTTACGCATCACTTCTTAGTCGTTTCTTATTCAAACTTTGCCGAAGTACTTTTTTCATTGCTAATGTTTTTTAAAAGCTTGCTCACTTTTTTACCTTGAAGTGTATTTATCATCTCCTTTCAACAATCAAACCATACTACGCTCTGTCATTGTATAAAACAATGTAACATTAAATTCCGTTACATCAATCAAACTAATTGATATAACGGAACTAAACCTAATTCAATTGCCTATATTTCTTCTGTACGCTGCATAGCAACAATTTCTGAAGCTAACCCTCTTCTATTTGTTTTAAAATGGAAAAAAGGACGTTTATCAATGATTGTTGTCTTCACTGGTCGCTCATGTGGTTCAAGCGCATTATTAATTTTCGCTTGCACTTCTTCTAACCTAACACCATCTTCTAATACAAGATACAGATACGGAACATAATATCCCTCATTTTCTACATCATCTGCAACTACAAAGAATGCATCATTAATGCCTTCTATATCACATATTTTATTTTCCATTGGAACTGCAAATAAATAGCCCCCCGTTACCCTTTCTGGTAATCCTCTACCCATTACATACAAAGCACCATCTTCCGTCATATAGCCATAGTCCCCTGTATGCATCCATATCTTTCCGTCCTCATGACACTGTAGCACTTTATGAGTACTCTCTTCATCCTGGTAACTCAACATAATACCAGGACCGTGTTTACAAATCTCTCCAAGCTCTCCAGCATCCACTTCTTCATTCGTTTTAGAATCAAAAATACCAAGCGTTGTAGCTGGCATAGGCATACCACAACAACAACCTTCAATTGGTTTTGCCTCACATGGCATTGTAAAAGCAGATCCACCTTCACTCATCCCATAACCAACACTAAAAAATGAATTGCACTTGTGATTTTTTAAGAATTTTTGCATAGTTCTTATTTGCTTATTGTTCAGAGCTTCTGCTCCAGAGCCAATGCAATATAAATATTCTAATGAAAAGTCCTCTGGAATACGTTTACTATTTACTAATACGTCAATAAACTGTGGTATTAATGGCCAGCAATTTGGTTTGTGCCTCATTAATTCTAAATCCAAATCCTCAACCGGACAAAATGGATCAAGAATTAATAGCTGATTTGATGCTATTGGAGTAAGAATCATAGCAACTGTAACTGCAACTAATGCAGGTGGCAAACAAGTCATTAACCAGTTAAGACGAATTTGAATGGTTGATGTAAAATACGCTGTTTGATGTATGATTCCTACTATGTTAGCAGAGGAATGAATTACTTGTTTTGATGGTCCAGTTGATCCACTTGTATACGCACAAAATACTGGTCTTGATGGGTTATAACTTACTTTATACTCTCCATCATATGATTTTCCCAAGGCCTCAAACTCTTCCCATGTGAGGTTAGACAAATTGCAAGCAACCTCTTTAGGATACTTAGATTCTATATTTTCCACTATGTAACTTGGTATTTTATGCTTATTTGCCATATTATATGGTGAAACTTTTATAATATGTTTTAGATTGGTGTCTTTATAATATAATTCTTCCTCTTCTTTTGAGAGATAATCATGTGCAAACAATATGTGACAGTTTGTCTGTTTCACTGCTTCCGTATTTTCCTCAGCTAATCCATCACGACATACTACTGCTGCTCCAATTTTTTCTGCTGCCAATAAGATGAGTATGAATTCTGGTACGGATTGTAAAAATACTGGTATCCGATCATTTTCCTTACACCCCAACTTTTTTAACGCTTTCGCTACAATATTCACTTTTGTAAATATATCATTCCATGTCAATACATTTCCATAATAATCTATTACTGGATTGTCTAAACTTCTACTACTTTGTTTCAGATAATGATTTAAGGAACAATGCGGAATGTCTATGTGCTGAAATTGTTCTGGATAATATTTCATCCATGGGCGTTCATCAGTTAACTTGTTTTTTAATAAAGATTGTTTGTACAAAACATATTCCTCCTTTTTAATGTGTTACTAATTAAGTTCATTTATCTTGATCATGTTCTAATTTGATGCCTATCCTTCACTTTCTTTTATTAACATAATCAATAGTATTCTATCGATACTCTTACTATTACTATTGGACAAACGAAACCGTTACCGTTAAAGAGAACTATTTTTACAAAAATAAACTACTATCTTCTATTTTTACATGTATTTATCTAAGAAATAGCTCATCATAACAAAATTCGATATCCAAAATAGCTTATTTGTAGAAAAATTTTAAGCTTACGAGTAGAATACTTTCATAGCGTTTCACAAAAAAAGGACCAGGTATTTCTACCTGATCCTAATGAATTATTATAATATGAGAGTTGGCTCTCACTATTGGTACAATATGTAATCTGAACTGGATCATCGTCAACAAATATAATTCATTCCATACTTCTATCTATTCCTTTTACATAAGGATTAATATCATATTCTTTGTATTTTATACTTTTAGCTAATTCCTGACATCTTTCTCTAAATTGATTGCTATTTAGATAGAAACAATATTTCCTTTATAGTTTCAGGTTTTATAAATCTTTTTTTTCCAATTAAAAGTTCTTTTATCACTCGTTTATCATTTTCTGATAACACTGCAAAGGAACGGTTATATGAAAAAACCCATCTGTTTAATTGTGTCTGACATAAATTCTCTAATTTTTCATAACCACTGCCAATCAGCATCAATGTATAAATCAATGACTTCCATTTCGGACTCAAAAATAAAAGCGAAGCACATTTTATTTTTGTGTTCTCATTTGAAGAATTTTCTTGAATTTGAAATATTCTTTCAAAATCATATTCTTTGTATTTTTTGAGAAGCAATGTTGCTGTCTTAACAATACCAGAGTGTTCTGATGACAACATCTCTGTTATACGAAAAACAAACGTTGCTGAATCCAAGCGCATTAAAACGGTCATTGCCGCACGGACAACCTCATTACAATTTCCTAATAAAAATTCTTCTACCAGATTGCAATCTTCATGAAATCCCACTTCACCCAGTCCATATAAACTAATAGCAGTACTTGTGGACAGATTATCAAGGTAACATTGACGAATATCAAACTGTCTTTCAGTTTGTAAAACAATACTACGAGCCAATGTACGGACTTGTGCATTTCTGTCCATTAGCATTCTCTCAGCTTCATAAAAAACAGTTTCAACTTTATTGTCATATAGATATTGTAATGCTAATATGCGATTAGGTGGATATTTGTCTTTGAGAAATTGCTTACTCAATTCCTTAATATCTGAATTTGCTTTTAATAGTATCTGAAAAATCATTTTTCGTAAAAAAGGATCCTTCTCATATCGTATATAATTAAGCAGATATTTAAACTCAATTTTAGGCATATTATTGAGGAAAGATATGCAAAATCGTCTTGCTCTCATATCTTGGCTTCTTAATCCTTTATTTATCAACGATTTATTTGATTCAAATACACTAGCTATAATAGATAGTATATTATTATATTCACACCTCCCACTCCTACGAAGTTTTTCCATAAGAGGTAAAGCATTAACTATTTCTTCGTCGCTTGCATTTACTAAACTTTTTGAGAGGAACAATAATGCTGATTGACGTACTTGGTAAACCCAGTCATTACATCTTAACAGAATAAATGCCAAGGTTTCCTTATATGCTGTAAGAGCTTCTACAGCTTGCTCTCTAATATATCCATTCGGATTAAAAGATGCAAATATAAAAACTGCACGCTTCTCATCCACAGACATTTGCTCAGTGATAAAATGTTTAATGTTTAATGCACTCCAGTTGATACTCGATTCCATTGAAGTAGTTTCACGCATTTGTGCATCAATTCTATACAAATCATCAAATGAAAATTCATTGAAAACTTCATTTAATACTTGTGCTGCTCTTGATTTATGCTTAGCAGAATCTTCTGCAAAAACGCAAAAAATTAAAGATAGATATCTATCATCTCCTTTATTAATCTGCTCAATATAATTATCCAAATTAGAAGAAAAAAAGCCGAGGTTTTTATTGAAAATCATTTCTTCACTACCTCCACATAAAATAAACAAATTTTTCTATATTTTATCATATCCTCTTTTGTTTGACTACAATTATTAAATTAGTTTTAAAGTCAATAACCGTAATCGATTTTTTATATATGTATACAAATTCAAAAAGTCCTTAGTAATAATAAAGTTACATTTCTTGCATACCATCAACTATAATATCACAATAATGTCATATAATTCAATGGCGTAACCAATATGATACCTCCAAATTTATAAAGTTTTAGTACTTTATAAATGTCAAAGGCATAATTTTCTGTCTACTGTAAATATTGTTGTTTATTTTAGTACAACCATCTGTTGTATAAATCCTATTTCTGTAAAACTCTCCGCTACTTATGATACGGTTCCCCACTCATAATCCGATACCCTCGATACACCTGCTCCAGCAAAATCATCCTCATCACCTGATGTGGAAATGTCATCTTAGAAAAACTAAGCTTATAATCAGCCCTATCTAAAACTTCGGCATCTAGCCCAAGTGACCCGCCTATCACAAAAACAAGATGGCTTTCCCCATTTACCCCAAGCTGCTGCATCTTATCCGCTAATTCTTCGGAGGAGAGCATCTTTCCTTCAATTGCAAGTGCAATTACATAGGCACTATCCTTGATGTTTTTTAGTATCCTCTCTCCCTCTTTCTTCTTAATTTGAAGCTCTTCCGCAGGAGAGGCATTGTCTGGTGTTTTTTCATCCGGAAGCTCGATAATTTCTAATTTGCAATACCTGCTCAGGCGTTTTGAATACTCTTCTATTGCCATTGATAAATACTTTTCTTTTATTTTTCCAACACACACTACTGTAATTTTCATAATATATTAACCCAAACCATCTTTTTCCCTTTCCTTCATCTTCTTTCGTAATGCTTCTGCTCTGGCACGAAGCTCTTGTTCCATTCGTTTTTCCTCCTCAGGAGAATAGCCAGCACTACTCTCTACATTATCGCTTCCTTGAGGTAAGATGGTTCCTGCTTCTTTACAGGATCCATCTTTTGATAACGGCTTTTGAAAGAATTTAAACAAGGTATCCATGATAAAGATACCAATTGCAATCATACCAGCAACCTGAAGCGTTTGAGTAAAATTAAAAGAAGCTTTCGCACCATCTTCTTGAATTAAGTAATAAACAATACGGTATGTTCCAACACCAGGAACCAAAGGCAATATTCCTGGTATTAAGAATACGGTTACTGGTGCTTTGAATCTTCTTGCGAAGGTGTGGGAGATAAAAGCAATCACTAACGTCGCTATGAAAACACTCATTACTAAATCTAAACCACTCTCAAGGCTAATAAGATAAACACACCAACTTATTGCTGCTACTATAGCCGAATATACCAAAAATTTTCTAGGGACACCCAATGCTAACGCTATGGAAAGTACTGCAATAAAGGCACCTATAATCTGTACTATCATACAATACCTCCTAATATTACCTTGGCAAATGCAAGGCCTGCACCAATGCCAACCGCAAGTGAAGCGGCGGTTACAAAGGCCTCAACTAATCTTGCTGCACCAGACACATAATCCCCTTGTAGCGTATCTCTAATCCCATTCGTTAAAGCAACCCCAGGTAGTAACGGCATGATAGATCCTGCTATAATTAACTCCATCTCCGCATTTAAATGCAATAAATTAACAATACAAGTCGAACTAATAGCCATGACGGAACAAACCAGCATATTTGTTACAAAGCGGTTGATTCGCACCTTTTTTGACATAATATTGCTGATCATAATAAAGATACCATTCCACATAGCAAGCGAGCACTCTAAGAAATTTGCGCCAAGAAGGATTGCAAATCCTGGAGCTGCAATAATCATACATAGATAGACGAGCCAATCTGGATAACGTACTACTGTAGTAAGTTCTTTTAACTTTTCATTTGCAGCTTCAAGATCAATCTCACCACTGCATAATTTTCGAGAGATATCATTCGCATAATAGATGTTTCCCAAATCCGTTTGTCGCTCTGCAACTCGCCTTACCTGACTAATTGCATCAATAGAGGAATCCGCTAACGTTACAATAATTCCTGTAGACACAACAAAAACATCGCAGCGGTCAAACCCCGATGTTTTTAATATACGATAGATAGTGTCCTCAACTCGATAAGTTTCTGCACCTGAGCGTAGCATAATCTCACCGGCTAACACTGCGGTATCCACTAATAATTTATAATTCATTCACATCCTCACCTTCTTTGGATGTCAAAGCAGATCTAATTCCGCTTTGCTACTTATTCTAACCTTCAAACAGGTTCATTACTGTAATGATAATATCTGCTTAGCATTTGTTTTAAAGACAATAGTTCTTATAAAGGTTAAAATCTACCATTATTATAATGTGAGCTGATATAAATAGCAAGAGAATAGGGTTTATTGTCGCAAATAAGTAGTTTTCCCATATAATTACAACCTTAATCTAAATATGAACAAACAATTACATAAATTGTTCACAAATTATTTTAAATTACTTCATAGTTTACTCATATTTATTGACTATAATAAAGACATGAAAGTGAATCTTAAGTTTCACTCTCTCCTCCTCCCCCAATTATAATATATAAAAAAGCCTTAGTCTAACAGCTAAGGTTTTTTTCTGCTACTCGGCTTAGCTTTAAAAAATTTACGAATCTACTTGATTATAAGAAATATTTATATTCCTAAGACTTAGTTTATACTATTCAGATTTTTTTCATACTTAAAACACAAAATGAACACAAATCAAATTTATAATATAAACTAGATAGTGGTTAAACACTTTCTACTCCCACCCTATTATACGCAAGATGGTACATTGATTTGTACAATATTGTAATGCTGATATGGGTTACACTATACCTCCTCCCCGGTTGTATAGCTACCTAATATCACGTTGGAAGAACCTCCCTAGTTCTAATTACGTTTTAGCATTACAATAGCAAAAAGGCAAGCATCCCCTGCTTGCCTTTTTGTTTTATTTACAATTAAGATGATATAAAGAAGGAGTTTTACAGATTGTTAAGCCTGCAAAACTCCTTCACCTAATTTATTAATTATTCATCTTTTTCTTATCAAGGATTACATCCTCTACATTACTAAGAATCCTCTCATCTGTTGTATCAATCGCATCAGTCATTGCCGCCTCAAGTTTTTGTGATGACTGACTATCTTCTTTATCAGAAGATTTTAAGTCCTCCTCTGGGATCTTACGAACCCGAATCGAGGTAATCATGCGATTCTGTATTTCCATAAGTTCATATTCATATCCGCAATATCGAATGGTAGCCTTTTCATCGTCTCCTGGAATATGGTCTAATAACGATACGATAAGCCCATTTAACGTATCGTAATTTTTTATATCTTCTTCTGCAAAAGGAAGAGATAATATGTCTTCCAAATCTTCTAGGGAAGCTTCACCAGACACCAAATAAGTGCCATCTTCTAATCTTGTGTAAAGCTCCTCTTCATTATCATATTCATCCTGTATATCACCCACGATTTCCTCTAAGATATCCTCCATAGCAACGATACCGGCAGTCTGCCCGTACTCATCAATCGCAATTGCCATATGGATTTTCTTTGTTTGCATATCGTGGAATAATACATCGATACTTTGTGTATCTGGTATAAAATATGGTTCTCTGGCTACCTTTGACAAAGGTTCTTTCCTAAGTCTAGGATCCAGATGATATAACATAACATCCTTTAAATGAAGCAAACCTACAATATTATCAATATCCCCATCATACAGCGGGAATCTTGAATAATTCTCATCTAACATAAATCGAAGTGCCTCTTCGATAGAGAGTTCACAGTTGACTGCAACCATCTTCTTACGATGAGTCATAATATCTTTCGCAGCTTTTTCATTGAATTCTATGATATTGGATATCATCTCAGCTTCTTCTGCTTCAAGAACACCCTGTTCATGACCCTCATTTACCATAGACATAATTTCTTCTTCTGTTACATTCTCTTCAAGGTCACAAGGACGAATTCCAAGCAAACGCAGTATACCATTCGTATTCTTCTCCAATAGCCAAATAAATGGTGCAAATAAATGAGAACAGGTTAAAATCATTCCCGCCATTTTAAATGCACAAGAATCTGCATATTTTAGCGCTAGCTTTCTTGGTAACAGCATACCAAATAAAACGATAAGATATGTGATTAATATCGTAACCAATACCATTGCAATACTGGTTGTTATCGCCATTGCTTCTGGCAGTGTACTTCTTTCTACGAGTTTTTCAATTACTCCATAAAGCTGTAAAGAATACGTCATACCAATAAGTAAGCTAGCTAATGTTAGAAGAATCTCGATGACATTTATGTATCGATGAGGACTATCTAACAATCTAACTAAGCGTATTGCCTTTTTATCTCCCTCTTCTGCTCGTTTTCTGGCAAGGGCCTCGTTTACATTTTCAATGGCTGCCTCTGCAGCTGATGCTATCGCATTTAGTGCGACTAGTACAAGTATTAAGACAAGACCACGTATGGGATGTCCATCCATATGATTTCTAATCTCCTTTGATTTATTTTTCTGCAGTTTTTATTATACCATATTTAGCCGCCCTGCTGCGACTGTTTTTTGGAGCAGCTAATGGCTCAAGTTTGTCGCAGCACAAACCTGGTGAGTGAAAGATTAAAATCTATCACTCTTTTCTGCGATGTAAAACATGCTTCCTGAATGCTATGTAAAATATAGTTTTTTTTACAACTAACTTCAAAAAATTGGCAAGCGTACCCTGCTTGCCCCGTGTCATCTATCAAACTTAGCCTATCTAGGCATCTTTTCCTAATTAATCTCCGTGCGTTTCACATCTTAACAAGAACAAAGAAAACAATTTATGAATTAACCTCACTTGTCTTGTCCCTATCTTGATAGTGAGTGCATACCGCACAGCGTTATAAGAATTACAGTTTCATAATAACTTATTTGCTCACCTTAAGAGCACGCTATTATGAGGCGCGGAAGTGAACTTAAGTCACAACCGCATTCATAATAAGTACGACCTATGTATCCAGGGCGAAGCTAATAAGTAAAGCTTTGTCAATACGCTTTAGGATATCTTGGTCTAAATGACACACTTTCTCTTTTAATCTGGATTTGTCAATCGTACGTACCTGTTCTAATAGGATTACAGAATCTTTGACAATTCCATATTTGTCAGCATCGATTTCCACGTGCGTTGGCAACTTCGCCTTATTCATCTTTGAAGTTATTGCTGCACAGATTACGGTCGGACTGTGCTTATTACCGGTATCATTTTGTATAATTAATACAGGACGTACACCACCCTGCTCACTTCCAATGACCGGTCTTAAATCCGCATAAAAAATATCGCCTCTTTTTATAATCACATAACTCACACTCCATCTTATGGCTTTAGCTTTATTATTACCACTTTTGACCATCGTATTCCATAAAACGTAACATTCTATGTAGATTGCGGTTATGTATTTCACATCTCCTAACAAAATATAGTTACTTTTTTAATGTCGGATCGATACGGGCTTTCCATTCTGATAATAAACTCTTGGAATTCTCTTTCCTACATTACAGACAAATTCATAGTTGAAGGAGCCAGCAAGGTCTGCAGGTTCTTCTACTGGTATGAAATTATCGCCATCCCTTCCGACTAACGTCACGATATCTCCTTGCTTCACATCTGGTATGTCTGTAACATCTATCATAAACTGGTCCATACATATTCTACCCACAATTGGGGCAAATTCTCCATGAACCAAGACTCTGCCAACGTTTGACAGTTGTCTTGGAAAACCATCCCCATAACCCACCGGTACTGTTGCGATCGTCATCGTTTTTTTCGTGACAAATGTACTTCCGTAACCGATTCCATGGCCTGGTTCCAGTTCCTTTACAAATGATATATGTGTTTTAAGTTCCATCGCTGGTTCTAATTTAAGTTGATTCTTATCAACCTCTTCGGACGGATATAATCCATAGAGACTTATTCCGAACCGTACCATACTAAGATTCATTTCCGGAAGGTCGATTGTCCCAGCACTATTTGAAATGTGTTGTATCTGCAATTTCACCCCATGTGCTTCTAACTGACGAATAAAGGTCGTAAACAATTCAAATTGTTTTCTCGCCGAAGTTTTATCTGCCATATCCGCACATGCCATATGCGTAAAGATTCCTTCTAACTTAAGATTAGAAAGCTTTTTCATCTGCACAATTTCATCTATGCTTTCGGCTGTCGGCTGGTATCCGATTCTACCCATACCAGTTTCTAGCTTTATGTGAATTTTGGCAATCTTGCCAAGAGTTCTTGCAATCTCATCCAAATTCTTCGCAATAGACAGTTGAAAAACTGTCTGAGTCAAATCATATTGGATTACCTGAGTCAAAAGTTCTGGTGCTGTATATCCTAATATTAAGATAGGCTTTGTTATGCCAGCTTCGCGAAGCTCAATTCCTTCTTCCACAATTGCAACTGCAAATGCTTCTACGATGTTTTGAATCGCTCTAGCGATTGGAACTGCCCCATGACCATAACCGTCTGCCTTAATTACAGCAATAATTCCAGTTTCTTTCCTTATGTTCTTTCTTGCTTCCGTAACATTGTGGATAATCGCATCCAAATCAATATTCGCGCTTACGCGCAAAAATCTTTGATTATACGTTTCTTCAATCATGATATCTTAAAACCTCCGGCAACGCTTCGATTATATCTCCTGCTAACATAGAGTAGGTTGATTTTACTTTGGCGGCTTCTTCTCCTGCCAACCCATGAAGATACACACCTAGTGTTGCTGCCTTTCCTGCTTCAAGCCCTTGTGCCATCAAACCAGCAATGATTCCCGTGAGTACATCGCCACTACCTCCAGTCGCCATTCCATGGGTCCCGGATACATTGATATAGCGCAAATCTTTTGAAGCAACGATAGTCCTGCTATCTTTTAACACATAAATCATTAAGTTATTATAAGTACAATAGCTGGTTATGTCAATTAAATTACTAGGAATTTTATTAAGTGGGTATAAAGTAAGCCTAGAAAACTCCTTTAAATGAGGTGTCAAGATAGTACCTTCTGGCAGAAAATCCTTTATATGGTAAATTCTTTGATACAAACGTTCCACATCATCTGTTATCTGTGATACCTCAGGTATCATTTCATCTAGTAACTGAGCTAGTAAATTAATTCCATCCGCATCTACAATAAGAGGCACTTTCGCTTCCTTACATACCTTTAACAGTAATCTCTTCGCTGATCCCTCAGTCGATAGACCTGGTCCAATCACAATAACGGATGCAACTTCCAAGGCTTTTTTAATCTGTTCCTCACTATCTTCCATATCATAGGCTGCAAACAAAGCTTCCGGAAGCATTCCCTGAAGTACGGGAATCGCCTTCTTTGCTGTAAGAATCTTTACTAACCCCGCACCCATACGATATGCTGCTGCCGCGCTAAAATAAGCTGCACCAGTCATGTTTTCTGTTCCTGCAATCACAAGTACTCTTCCATAACTTCCTTTGTTTGAATATGGCATTCTTATTGGTAGTTTATCTAAATCAGAAGCTTCATAGTAAGTATAAGTAAGACTGTCCATTTTTTCTTGTGCAAATCCGATATCTGCGATATGCACCTTTCCCGCGTAGGTTGCTCCTGGGTAAAGTAAAAGTCCAAGTTTTTGTTCACCAAAAGTAACCGTTTCGTTAGCTTTAACAGCACAAGAAAAGACTTGCCCATGACTTGCACTGACCCCAGACGGTATATCAACCGAAACCACATAACAGCCGCTTTGATTGATACTTTGGATCACCTTCGCATATTCACCACTCACCGGTTTGCTAAGACCAATACCAAAGATACCGTCAATTACTATATTATATTCTGATATCTCCCATTCGGTACGGATGGATAACCCTAAATTTTTCGCAATCTTCCACTGTTCTCTACATTCTTTCGAAAATTTCTCCGGATCACCGAGGATCCCGATGGTTACCTCATACCCCCACAAATGCAAAATGCGAGCAGCTGCAATTCCATCACCGCCATTGTTGCCGGTTCCACAAACCGCAATAATCTTATCGGTCGGTTTTGCGTGTTCTTTTACATGCTCCGCTACAAAAAGTGCCGCACGCTCCATGAGAACCATTGCTGGAATTCCTATCTGCTCGATTGTCTTTTGATCTAACTTTTTCATCTGAACTGCATTAAGTGCATACCGCATAGCTACCCTCCATTCTGCAGCACTAAGGCATCTTATGGAGCCTTAGAAATTCTCTTCACACTGCTCGCCTATTACATAAGCACTGACCAATTCCTTTGTATTTGTAATAGAGACATGAATCCTCCCGACATTATGTTCCCTTGCTGATTTTAGAGCATTTCCATATAACTTTACATAGGGTTTCCCAAGATTATCACGAAGTACTTCTATCTCCTTGGGTAAAATTGCACGAAAACCTGTTCCAAACATTTTTACAACCGCTTCCTTTACAGCAAAATTCGAAGCTGCCTTTCGAATATCCGAAAGAAACAGCTTCTGTTCCTGCTCCGTATATACCTTTGTGAGGAATGCTTTCCTTTCGCAGGCTTTCACTACACGGTTAATTTCTATCAAGTCAGTTCCAATTCCAAAAATCATCTTAAGAATTCCACTCTTTCTCAAGGGTAAGAATATACGTAATATACCTCAAATATTCTTAGTTTATACCCCTTATACGATAAAGTATCAGATTATAGCAAGTCTTGTTCTTCATCAATCTTACGCATCATCTCTGTTCCAAGCATATCATAGAGATATGTATAACTTCCACGATAATCCTTCTCTATTTCAAGTTTTTGCTTCTTTAATTCCCTAAGCCTTAATTCCAAATCCTTGATTTCATCTGTGATTGCTTTTTTTCGTAAGTTTTTTTCAAAAATGTTATCATAACAACGCTGTAAACTTTCTGCCATCAATTCTTCATTCTTAGCAGTTATCTCTCCTGGAATTTTTTCTAGGTTATCTTCTGCAACTAATAACTTTTGATTGATATCTTCGATAAGTTTACGGTTTTTTGCTAGTTTTCTTTCCTTTAGCCTACCAAGCGGTGTTTGATCTACTTCCATGTTCTCAACAATTTCCTGCAGTAGCTGAGCCTTATATCGTTTCATGCCTTTGATATCATCTAAGATTCTACTCTGATCCTTCATCAATTCTACAAGCTCGTCTCGTAATCTTTGTTGTCTTTGTGACATCTTTTCTTCCGGAAATAAGTTGATAAAGCGTTCATCAAGTGTAACAATTGGTATTTTTCGATTCCGAAAGATTTGACGAATACTAAACTCAGAGAAGATGTTATACTTATCCGCTTTCCATTTCCTTGGTTCAAGCATCTGAGATTCCACGGAACTTGAGGCTTTCAGATTCTCAAATTCTTGATCGAAATCCTCGTCTAAATCATCTAAATCTCCTAACGCCTTGGTTTTGGGTTCTGACTTATCGCCAAAACGTAATCCTTTTTTCAAATACCTTCCCTCGATTCTTCTGCCGCTTTTAAGTTATACGACAGTCTCATAAGACTTTCCGCCAAATGAACATTTTCCACCATAACATCTTTTGGCAAATGTAGATCGGTCGGTGCAAAATTCCATATCGCATGAACTCCAAGTCGTACTAAATCTGCAGCCACCTGTGGTGCTTTTGCTTTTGGTATCGTAAGAGCTGCTATATTAACTGTATTTGTTTTCATGAATTCTTCCAATTCGTCAATTAAACGGATTTCAATTCCACGAATGGAAATTCCGATTAATCTTGGATTAACATCAAAGATACCGCAGATATAAAATCCTCTTCTTTCAAAATCTGTATAATTTGCAAGCGCCTGACCTAAATTACCTGCTCCAATAATGATAACATTATATTTCTTATCCAACCCAAGTATTTTTCCAATCTCAGTATAAAGATACTCTACATTATATCCATATCCTTGTTGACCAAATCCGCCAAAGTTATTTAAATCCTGACGAATCTGTGATGCTGTTACATTCATCTTTTCACTTAATTCTTTTGATGAAATACGCACAACATCATTTTCTAACAATTCTCCCAGATAACGATAGTATCTTGGAAGACGCTTAATTACTGCTGATGAAATTGTCTTTTCGTACATGCTAACCCTCCTTCTTTCTCCATCCAGGTTATCCTATTCCTATACTTTTTATGCCCCGTAGCTAGAAGATTGTAACCCTGGTATTACAACAAATTATACACAGATAGGATGTGTTTTAATTATAAATATTATAGTAAATTGTGAATAACCTGTCAATGATTTGACGAAGGATACTGCGTATGATAGAATAATTCTACAATAAATTGAGCCTACACACTACTTCTATCCTATAGATTCGTAGGCATTAAGAAAATGTAAAGAAAAAACGTCTTCTTATCTAGAAAGTTAATTGAACTCATTCAAAGTTAATTATATTCCCTATTCTTGCACAGTTTTTTGTGCATAAAATGTTTGTGTTGTGAAATCACAGACTTGAGGTGAAAATTAATTTTATTGTTTACACTATTTCTAGATTTATATTTTGTGTCAGAACTGTGAGGAAACATCATGATACTAGCATGTAAGAATATTAGTAAAAGTTTTGGAACGACTCCAATACTAGATAAGGTCGCTTTCCATGTAAATGAACGTGAAAAAGTAGCTATCGTAGGAATTAATGGTGCAGGAAAATCTACCTTAATAAAAATTATCATGGGAGAATTAGCTGCTGATGAAGGAGAAGTCATCTTTGCCAAAGGTGCAACTGTCGGATATCTTGCTCAACATCAGGACCTCTCCACAGATAGTACTATCTATGAAGAAGTTTTAGCAATTAAATCTGATATTATCAAAATGGAAGAAACAATTCGTCGTCTTGAAGTGGATATGAAATCAGCTACCGGAACAGAATTAGAACGGATGCTTTCTACCTATTCAAGACTAACGCATGATTTTGAATTAAAGAATGGCTATGCTTACCGAAGTGAAGTAATTGGTGTGCTAAAAGGACTTGGCTTTACAGAGGAAGACTTTGACAAAAAAGTCTCAACCCTTTCTGGTGGTCAAAAAACCCGTGTCGCCCTAGGTAAGCTTCTCTTAAGTACACCAGACATTATCTTCTTAGATGAGCCTACGAACCATCTTGATATGGAATCTATTGCTTGGTTAGAAACCTTCTTAGTGAATTATTCCGGAGCTGTTGTTGTAATCGCCCATGACCGTTACTTCCTTAATAAAGTAGTTTCTAAAGTTGTAGAGTTAGATAATACAAAGGCAACCATGTTCGAAGGAAATTATTCTGACTATGCAATGAAAAAAGAGCAACTTCGTGAAACCATGATTCGTCATTACCTAAATCAACAGCGTGAAATTAAACATCAAGAAGAGGTCATAGCAAAACTTCGTTCCTTCAACCGTGAAAAATCCATAAAGCGTGCGGAAAGCCGAGAGAAGATGCTTGATAAAATAGAGCGCCTTGATAAACCAGTTACCGTAAATGATAAAATGCATATCGCCCTTGAACCAAATATTATAAGCGGCAATGACGTACTGACTGTAACTGATCTGCAAAAATCCTATGGTTCTCTAACACTGTTTGACCAACTAAATTTTGAGATAAAACGTGGTGAAAAAGTTGCAATTATCGGTAATAACGGTACCGGTAAAACAACCATATTAAAAATAATAAATCAAATTATAAAAGCCGATGCTGGTGAAGTAAAACTTGGTGCAAAGGTTTTTGTTGGATACTATGATCAGGAACATCACGTTCTAAATATGGACAAAACAATCTTTGACGAAATTCAGGATACGTATCCAAATATGGATAATACAAAAGTACGTAATATCCTTGCCGCATTTTTGTTTACTGGCGATGATGTATTTAAATTAATTAAAGATATCAGTGGTGGAGAGCGCGGTCGTGTATCTCTCGCAAAGCTTATGCTATCTGATGCGAACTTCCTTATCATGGATGAGCCGACAAACCACCTTGACATTACCTCCAAGGAAATACTAGAAAATGCAATTAACAATTATACAGGTACGGTGCTTTACGTATCCCATGATCGTTATTTCATTAACCGTACTGCAACTAGAATTCTTGATTTAACTAATCAGACTTTCTTAAATTATCTTGGTAATTATGATTATTATCTAGAGAAAAAACCAGAGATGGAATGGAGAGCTTTTGGTAATAACAATGGCTTTATTCAGTCAGACGCTAACGATAATGTGTTAAATGGACTTCGTATCAATAAGCATCTAGATCAGGCAAATAAAGAATTTCTAACTTCCTCTCTTCCACAAGAACCAGTCTCTGAGAATAAGCTTGACTGGCAACAACAAAAGGAAGAACAAGCTAGACTTAGAAAACGTCAGAATGAGTTAAAGAAAGTTGAAGATGAAATTACACGTTTGGAAGCAAGAAATGAGGAACTAGAAGAATTACTTGCCGACTCTTCTATCTATACGAACGCATCGAAACTAATCGAAGTTCATAAAGAAAAGAAGGAAGTGGAAGAAAAATTAGAGGTTCTTATGGAACAATGGGAAGAACTTAGTGAGTAGAATAAAATCAAGTTCAAAAATATTCATGAACATCTTGAAAAATCAATATTAAAATCTAACGATCAGCAAAGTCAAAAGGTTAATCTATGGCCTTTTATAGACTTTTGCTGATCTATTTTTTTACTCTCTATCCTTCTAGTGTTTTTAATAAGGCTGTCGCTTAAAGGAGCTGCTCACTAATAACTTAGTGCGACAGCCCCATGTCCTTATTCAGCAACTGTCTTTCTCACGCAATTCCATCTTTTTATAAGTTTAGTAAAGTGACATAAAAAGTTTAGTAATAGAAAGATTTTATATTGACATACGAGTTTATCTGTGTATAATAATAGAAGTCGAGTTTAGAAATGCTAAACTTATGGTTTAATAAAATCTCAACTTCCTATTACTGGAATTCTAAAGAACATAATTGGATAAGTTGTTACTATTGGAGGTTATAAAACAAACTTCTGATAAGTCACATTACCAACTTATCCTTTCATAACAAATGATGATACATGTAAACATGAACCACAAAGAAAGGTTTGGTGAACAGCATGAAGATAGGTGCTAAAATAAAAGAATTACGAGTTCAAAAAAGCTTAACCCAAGAAGAGCTTGCAGATCGAGCGGAGCTCTCAAAAGGATTTATTTCTCAATTGGAACGTGATATCACTTCGCCTTCTATCGCCACCTTAGTCGATATTTTGCAATGTTTAGGTACGAACCTTGAGGCATTCTTTACGGATACAACATCAGAGCAGGTGGTATTTAAACGTGGGGATTATTTTGAAAAAGTAGATAATGAGCTGAATAATAAAATCGAATGGATTATTCCGAATGCTCAGAAAAATATGATGGAACCAATTTTATTAACTTTAGAACCAGGTGGATCCACCTATCCAGATAACCCACATGAAGGGGAAGAATTTGGATATGTACTTAGCGGTTCGATCACAATTCATATCGGCAATAAAACACATCGGGCAAAGAAAGGGGAATCCTTTTACTTTACACCGAATAAAAATCACTATATAGCAGCTACCGGTAAGACCGGCGCTACGCTCCTTTGGGTATCCACCCCGCCGAGCTTCTAGGAGGAATGAACATGATAGATAATAAATTAATCGACCTTATAAATCTTACAAAAAGCTATGGTAATAATGTCGTAATCGATGATTTAAATCTTTATATCCGCGAGAATGAGTTTCTAACACTACTAGGTCCCTCCGGATGTGGTAAAACTACTACTCTCCGAATTATCGGTGGTTTTGAACAGCCTGATCAAGGTCGTGTAATCTTTGATGGCAAAGATATTACGAAACTTCCACCAAATGAACGTCAATTAAATACTGTATTTCAAAAGTATGCATTGTTTACTCATATGACGATTGCAGAAAACATCGCATTTGGTCTTAAAATAAAGAAAAAGAGTAAGCAGTATATTAAAGATAAGATTTCTTATGCCTTAAAATTAGTAAACTTAGACGGTTTTGAAAATCGTATGCCGGATTCCTTAAGCGGTGGTCAACAACAACGTATTGCGATTGCCCGTGCTATCGTAAATGAGCCTAAGGTTCTATTGTTAGATGAGCCTCTTGGTGCACTCGATTTAAAGCTTCGTCAAGACATGCAGTATGAATTAATTCGTTTAAAAAATGAACTTGGTATCACTTTCGTATATGTTACTCACGATCAGGAAGAAGCTTTAACCATGTCCGATACCATTATGGTTATGAATCAGGGTTATATTCAACAGATTGGTTCTCCTGAGAAGATTTATAATGAACCAAAGAATGCCTTTGTTGCAGACTTTATTGGGGAAAGTAATATTATAAACGCAACGATGGTACAAGATCGTTTAGTTAATATTCTCGGAACTAATTTCCCATGTGTGGATGAAGGCTTTGGTAAGATTCAGCCAGTCGATGTGGTAATCCGCCCAGAGGACATCGATTTAGTAGATCCAGAGGATGGTATTATCACAGGACGTGTCACTTCCTTAATCTTTAAAGGTGTTCATTATGAGATGACAGTTATGGCAAATGGATTTGAATGGCTGGTACATTCTACTGACCTTTCACCAGTTGGAGCTGAGGTAGGTATTAAAGTAGATCCATATGACATTCAGATTATGAACAAGCCAGAATCCGAAGATGAGGAGGCGGTAGGTGTCAATGAGTAATCAAGAGGAAAGCAAAGTAACCACAGCTGAGGCTACTGTCACACTGGTGAAAAAGTCTCATCGCTTCAGTGGGAAGTCGCTCCTGTCCTTTCCATATATTCTATGGATGGGTGCCTTTATCATCATTCCACTGATTATGGTCGTTTACTACGGCTTAACTTCAAAGACAAGCAATGGCTTTACCTTAGAGAATTTGAAATTAATTGCAGATCCAATTAATCAAAGAGCTCTATTCTTAAGTTTAAAGCTATCCCTGATAAGTACTTTAGTATGTTTATTACTAGCATATCCGCTTGCCTTAATCTTAAAAAGTATGAAGTTAAAAAGTAACAGCTTTGTCGTATTGGTTATGATTCTTCCAATGTGGATGAACTTTTTACTTCGTACCATTGCATGGCAGAACATCTTAGAAAATAACGGAATTATCAATACCGTACTAAAAGCGTTAAATCTGCCAACGATTAATATTATTAATACGCCAACCGCAATTGTGCTTGGTATGGTATATAACTTCCTGCCATTTATGATATTGCCGATTTATAATACCCTTGCAAAAGTGGATGACAATGTAATCAATGCAGCTCGTGACCTTGGAGCAAATAGCTTCACAACCTTTCGAAAGATTATCTTCCCATTAAGTATTCCTGGTGTTATCAGTGGTATAACGATGGTATTTGTACCTTCTCTTACCACTTTTGTTATCTCGAATATTCTAGGTGGTAGTAAGATCGTTTTAATTGGTAATGTCATTGAACAACAGTTTCAGAAAGTTGGAAACTGGCATGCAGGTTCTGGTCTATCCTTAGTTTTGATGGTATTTATCCTTATCAGCATGGCAATCCTTGCGAAATATGACAAAGAAACGGAGGGTACTAACGTATGGTAAAGAAAATAAGCCAAAAAGTTTATGTTGGCCTCGTTATGATCTTCCTCTATGCACCAATCTTGGTCCTCATTGTCCTCTCTTTTAATAAATCCAAATCCCGTAGTAAATGGGGTGGATTTACCTTGGATTGGTACAAATCCTTATTTCAAAATGAGGAGATCATGAGTGCACTTTATACCACTTTAATCATTGCATTCTTATCTGCTTTGATTGCTACTGTAATCGGAACAGCAGCTTCTATTGGCATTAACCACATGCGTAAAGTACCAAAAACAATATTGATGGGTATCACAAATATACCAATGCTTAATGCTGATATTGTAACCGGTATCTCTTTAATGCTTTTATTCGTAGCTGTTAATTTTACACTTGGGTTTAAAAGCGTTTTAATTGCGCATATTACTTTTAACATTCCTTACGTTATATTAAGTGTAATGCCAAAACTAAAACAAACCAATAAAAACACATATGAAGCCGCACTAGACCTTGGAGCTTCTCCTATCTCCGCCTTTTTTAAGGTTGTATTACCGGATATTCTTCCAGGTGTCTTTTCCGGATTCCTATTAGCTTTTACTATGTCATTGGATGACTTTATTATTACACACTTTACAAGAGGTGCAGCTGTTAATACTCTTTCCACTAAAATCTATGCTGAAACCAGAAAGGGTATTAAGCCTGAGATGTATGCTCTCTCTACTCTACTCTTTCTCTCTGTCCTAATTCTACTAATCTTAATCAATCGTAGAAACGACAGTATTGAAAAGAAGCGAAATTCTGTAGCACTTGCACCTTCAAAATAATTAAAAACGGAAAGAACGAGGTAATTTACATGAAAAAATCTAAACTTTTTGTAGCCCTCCTTCTTGTTTGCACACTGGTATTCTCCGCATGTGGCTCCAAGGAAGATAAAGGAAATAATTCAAATCAGGGAAATGGTCAAGAAAACACGGGTAACAACGGCTCTTCAGGCAATGGTTCCTCTAACAAAGGTTCCGGTGAAGTTTATGTTTATAACTGGGGCGAATATATTGACCGTGAAGTTATTGACATGTTCGAAGAAGAAACCGGTATTAAGGTTATCTATAACGAATTCGAATTAAATGAAGACATGTACCCTATTATTAAAACTGGTGCAGTAAATTATGACGTTGTTTGTCCTTCAGATTATATGATTGAGAAAATGATTCAGGAAGACTTACTTGCAGAGATTAATTATGATAACATTCCAAACATTGCAAATATCGATGAGACCTATTTAAAAACAGCAGAGAACTTTGATCCAGGAAATAAGTTCAGCGTTCCTTATTGCTGGGGTACTGTTGGTATTCTTTATAACAAAACAATGGTAGACGGTCCTATCGATAGCTGGAGCGCTTTATTTGATGAAAAATATAAGAATGAAATCCTTATGATTGACAGCGTACGTGACGCCTTCATGGTAGCTTTAACTTATCTTGGATACGACCAAAATACAACAAACGAGGAAGAATTAAATGCAGCCAGAGACTTATTAAAGGAGCAATATCCATTAGTTCAAGCATACGTTGTTGACCAGGTTCGAGATAAGATGATTGGTGAAGAGGCAGCTCTTGGTGTTATATACTCTGGAGAAGCAATCTATACTCAACGTGAAAACGAAAACCTTGAATACGTTGTTCCAAAGGAAGGCTCTAATGTATGGATTGATGGTTGGGTAATTCCTAAGAATAGCCAGAACAAAGAAAATGCGGAAGCATGGATTAATTTTATGTGCCGTCCTGACATCGCATTAAAGAACTTTGAGTATATTACCTATTCCACACCTAACAAAGCAGCGAGAGACTTAATTGAAGATGAAGATATCAAGAACAGCCAAGTTGCATTCCCAGAACCTTCTGTGCTAGAACGTTGCAAATCCTTTAAATATCTAGGTGAAGAGATGGAAAATCTATATGTAAACAAGTGGAATGAAGTTAAGTATTAAAGTCCGAAGATTATATAACAAGGGAAAGTACGCCAAGCGTGCTTTCCCTTGTTTGTTTGTTTAATCGTATGTCAAAAATCCTCTTATTTTGAATGATGAATTATTTGGTGTAATGTGTACAGAACACTACTCTTTGAATAAAATAGTAAAAAGGCTTTCCATAGCCATGTTTTTTAAGGGGATACCAATGGATAGACGAAATGATAAGAAATGTTGTAATTACTTAACCGATAGCCTTGGAAGACCAATTCCAAATGATACGAATTCTTTAACTATTGGACCAGATGGTCCGGTTCTTCTAGAAGATTTACACTTTATAGATAAGATTTCGCACTTTGATCGTGAACGAATCCCAGAAAGAGTCGTACATGCAAAGGGTGTTGGTGCTTTTGGTTATTTCCAACCTTATCAATGTATGGCTGATTATACCTGCGCAGAATTTTTACAAAATCCAAATTGTAAAACTAAAGTCTTCGTACGTTTCTCTACAGTAATTGGCTCTAAAGGTTCCGCCGATACAGTACGTGACCCTCGTGGTTTTGCAGTAAAATTTTATACCACTCAAGGAATCTTAGATATTGTGGGGAATGACCTACCAATCTTTTTCATCCGAGATGGTATCAAATTTCCGGATGTTATCCATTCTTTAAAACCATCACCAGATTCCAATTTACGTGATCCTCAAAGATTTTGGGATTTTGTCTCTCTCTCTCCAGAAGCAACCCACATGATTACTTGGCTTTATTCTGACCGCGGTACTATTAAAGATTACCGTCATGTTGATGGCTTTGGCGTTAATACCTTTATCTGGGTAAATGCTTGCGGAAAACGTGTCTACATCAAATATCACTGGAAGACTCAACAAGGATTACAAACCATTGACCGTTTTGAAGCAGAGCAATTATCAGGAACTGATCCAGATATTGCAGTCAGAACCCTTCACGAATCAATTGCAAATGGATGTTATCCTAGCTGGGAATTATGTGTTCAGATTATGGATCCAGAGGTGGTGGAATGTCTTGATTTTGATCCTCTAGATGATACAAAGATATGGCCAGAAGATTGCTTCCCATTAATGCCAGTAGGTTTAATGACCTTAAATTGTAATCCAGAAAATTTCTTTGCAGAAGTAGAGCAAGCTGCCTTCTGTCCAGGTAATATTGTTCCAGGTATAGAACTCTCTGCAGATAAAATGCTTCAAGGAAGATCTTTTTCCTATTTCGATACGCAGCGTCATCGTTTGGGACCTAATTTTACACAGCTTCCTATCAATAGTCCTATTTCCTGTATCAACAATAACCAAAGAGATGGTGCTTCCACTTTTATATTTAATCCAAACCCTATCAACTATTCACCAAACAGCTTAAATTGCGGTTTTCCAAAAGTAGCTGAAGTGTGTCAGTCAGAACCTGAATGTGTTAGTGGATATATTGCTCGTATACCTATCAAGAATCCATGTGACTTTAAACAAGCGGGTGAACGCTATGAATCATTAACCTGTGAGGAGAGATGCCATTTAATCGATAATATCGCTGTTGAGCTTTATAAATGCAACCAAGATATCGTAGACCGTGTTCTTTGTTACTTCCATAAAGCCAACGAAGAATTTGCAGAGCAAGTAGAATGTGCTATCAGCTATTACCGCCAAATGTGTTAAAAAAGGACTCTTTTTTTCTCCTCGTGTGGTTTAATGATATTATCTTTCCAATAAGAAGAAATATACTTCGCGACTTTTCTTTATCATGAATTAAAGTGAGGAAACTAGATATTCTAAGAGTTGGTTATGACCTTCTCTTAAGTATCATGTTTCCTCACTTGATTCACATAATCTCATTTATACAACGAAATTCACGATACACTATTCTCAAATATTGGTTCGCTTCTCTATTGATGGCCTCTTGTTATGATAATACTTTACTTCCTTATGAGTTGACAATATTTCTTGTCTCACCTGATAAGTACGCCTTAATATTAAGGTACACTTCCCTCGCACATCGATTTCTCGCTTCCACAGTTGCCCAAGCTATGTGAGGAGTTATGATTAATCGTGTACTATCTTGAACTTTTAACAATGGATTATCAGGAAGCATTGGTTCTACAGCTAATACATCTAATCCCGCTCCACCGATGGATTTATTTAATAATGCCTCGGCTAATGCTTCTTGATTTACGATTGGTCCACGACCTAAATTCAATAAGATAGCATCCGACTTCATCATTGCTAATTCAGCCTCTCCAATCAAATCCTGTGTGACTTCATTAAGTGGTGCATGAATGGATACTACATCTGACTCTCTTAACAAAGTTGGTAAATCAACCCTTTCATAATCAGTATTATTATTTTTACCAGAAGTTGAGTAATAGACTACCTTACAACCAAATAATTCCGCTATTTTAGCCACTCCTTGTCCAATTTCTCCAAGTCCTATTATCCCAAAAGTCTTCCCATATAACTCATGAAATTTTACTTCGAAATTACTAAAGATATCACTTCTTGTATATTCACCAGACTTAACATAGTGATCATAATAAGCTAATTTTTCATAGACGTAAAACAGTAGGGCAAAGGTATGTTGTACCACTGACTGGGTGGAATAGCCCTTTACATTGGCTACTGATATTCCACGTTCTTTGGTATACTTAAAATCAATATTATTTGTCCCTGTTGCAGTCAAACAGATTAATTTTAGTTTTTTTGCACCTCTTAAGATTTCCTCGTTCATTGGAATTTTATTAACAATGATAATATCTGCATCTTTTATTCTATTCGCATTTTCTATTGGATTGGATTCCCCATAGATTACAACATCTCCAAATTCTTGATAGAGACCTAAATCTACATCCTTCCCCAACGTGTTTGCTTCCATGATTACAATTTTCATACTAACCTCTATTCTGCCATCTGTAATGAAGTTAATTCCTCAAAAGAGTCTATTACATATTCATACTCAGTTGCTTTACCAAACCCATAACGAGCATACACAAAAGGTATTTTTGCCTGATGGGCAGCTTCGCCATCTCCTTGCGTATCTCCTACATAGATTGGATTTCTTAATTGGTTACGTTTCATCACAATGCGAATATTATCCGCTTTTAATTTCCCAGTACCGCCAGGACACTCAAAGTCTTCAAAATACTGTCCCAACTTATGCGCTTCTAAAAAAGCTTCAATATAGCCACTTTTACAATTACTTACGATAAATAGACGGTATTTTTTTGAAAGCTTTTTTAATGTTTCTTCTATATTTCCTAACAGAACTCCTCCGTGCTCTGCTAAATAAGGGCACTGCGCTACGACACATTGTTCCATCGTCTCAATAGCAATTTCCTCTGGAACGCTTAAAAAGAGTCCAGTTGCTATTTCTTCCAAAGGTAACCCATAGAGAGCCTTTAGCTTTGGTGCAGTAACCTCGTCCGTGATACGGTGATCTTTTTGAGCTATTTCCTTCCACACGATAGCGGCATTCTCTGTAGAATCCCACATGGTACCATCCAGATCAAAGATAATACTGTCAAACTCTCTCTCTTCTACCATAACACCTAACTTTCTAAGCTCTCGTTTTGCCTGCCACAAGTTGTGAAATTGAATCGTATGAAAGTGAAATGCTTTTGCCCCTTCTAAGTTTGCTGCTAAATCATCTAAAAATACAGATTCCTCTGGCACAATCCCATACCGAGATAGTAAAGCTTCATAGATTTCTGGCTCTGGTTTTATATGTTGCTCCTCATAGGAAATAACTGCCCCATCCACGTGTTCTAAGAAACGAAATTTTTCCTTAACATAGGAGAAATTCTCTCTACCATAGTTAGATAATATATAAATCTGATACCCTTGATTCTTAAGACTTTTAACCAATGCTTCTGAATACTCAAATTCAATCACTAACTGACTGGTATCTTGAAAAAATAAACTAATTTCCTTTTCTATTTCTGGATCAAGCAAAATACAACGCTTCATAATCTCTTCTTTTGTTAAAACACCACGATCCACTTCATTCCAGTATGGAGATAACACCGTTGCCTTTGCTAATCTTTCTTTATATTCTTCTTTGATTGTAAGTTCATCAATATAGTCATGCCAGCGAAATTCTGCAAGCACCTGGCCAATATCAAAAACAATATTCTTTATCATATGAGTTCTCCAATCCTATTCATTATGGTTTTGATTATATACGATTTCTATAAAAAAATCTATGCAGTTTCGTAGGATACTGAATTTTTCTTTCTATCTTAGTCATACTATGTTATAATTCAATGCAGAGAAAATAAGGAGGTTAAATGTATCAAAATGGTACATTAATAAGAACGATGAAACCTATTGCAAGCTTTACAATTGATCATTTAAAATTACTCCCTGGTGTCTATGTTTCTAGAAAAGACAGTGCTGGAGATGCTATTATTACGACTTTCGATCTTCGTATGACACGTCCTAACTTTGAACCTGTTATGAATACTGCTGAGATGCATGCTATCGAACATCTTGCTGCTACCTTTTTAAGAAATCATACAGAGTATGGAAGTAAGGTAATCTATTTTGGACCTATGGGATGTCGCACTGGATTTTATCTATTACTCGCAGGTGATTACACTTCAGAAGACATTATCCCTTTGATGAAGGAGCTATTTACATTTATTAGCGAGTTTGAAGGTGAGGTTCCTGGCGCTGCTGCAATTCACTGTGGTAATTATCTGGATATGAACTTACCAATGGCAAAATTCCTTGCGAAACGTTATCTAAGTGAAGTACTTGATTTCATTACAAAAGAACGATTGGAATACCCAAACTAGATTTAAGATAGACCGCTTCTTATACCAGATAAGAACCCGCGGTCTATTTTTATGTCTCATAGAATATATTGTTATAGGCAAGATGGCTAATGATACCCTATAACAACTCTACATTATGACTCTTGCATAATCGGACAACAAGGAGGAGCTCTTATGGAGGAGACGAATCAGGCTGAGAATAGCTCTGATAACATTACCTCTTTTTCTAGGCAAAGTCGTTCTTCCAAGATGATTCAAGCAGCAGCTCCATACCTTGATTCTGATACAAGAAAAACCTTGGATATATTCGTAAAGTTCAGTGATTTTATGGATGTTATCCAAAACTTAAGACAACAGGGAGGACTCAACGTGTTTGGTAGGAAGAAGACTGATTCAAAAGATAATACCGTTAGTGCTACCGGTCTTTCAGGACTGCAGGGACTTTTTGGCTTTGGTGGCAAAGAAGGTTCTATTAATTTTGAAGGCATCTTAAAAAGTATACGCCCATACTGTTCAACAACAGAAATATCAATTGTCGATAATGTACTTAACATATTTAATATGAAGCGCTTTATGGAGATGTATCAGAATATGTCTGGGATGATGAATACACCCGGATCGATGAATACGCCAGGAATGATGAATATGCCAGGAATGATGAATCTACCAAATATAATGAATATGATGAAAGGCTTTCCATTCGGAGGAACTCCTCCGGGTTCCCCTCAAGCAAACTCTCCTACTCAGGGCAATCATTCCACGGTGTCTCCATCGGATCTATCTGCTCCGTCAGCAGCATCCATAAATAACGATAATTCTTATTATGAAAGTACCTCTCCTACTCCATATGATCTACTATATCAAGCCATGTACGGCCAGAGCCCACCATCAGATAATCTTACTCAGACTGCAAATACTACGAGTCCAGTCATGACTCAATCACGTTATATCAATCAGCCCCCATATGATAATGGAAATAAGTATAAGGATGTTACGAGTGCACCTTATGATACCTCTGGTATCACACCTTATCGAGATATTAACTCGGCTGCTGATGCAGCAAGAAAAGGGAATTCTTCAAAACTCACTCAAAATGTTGCTAAAGCTGCAAATACTCAGTCCCAACAATCAGTCAATCAAACAGCAGCAAGGCCAAACAACCAGCAAATGTTTGATATGATTGCTAGTATGGTGCCTCCAGAGCAAAAAAGCACCTTTGAATCGATGAAGAAGATGTTTGAATCCGGGATGTTTATGCCAACCTAAAGTAGGTTGTAAGATAGGATAAGTAAGGAAAGAAATGAGGTAGAAAGTATGAACACAGATTGGATGAACAATGAAGCGCTACGAAATATGCACCCATTAAAAAAGCAAATTCTCCTTGAATTCATTAAGGAAACACAAGGATTACCTATGGAAAAAGCTCTGCCTAATTTAATGAAAGCAAATGCAAAACTAAAAGCAATGAATATGGACTTTACACCGCAAGAGGTTAATATCATTACAGATTTACTAACTGTTAATATGTCACCCGCAGATAAAATGAAATTAGAAATGATAAAAAATATGATGCCTAACCGTTAATAGTAATCTGCTTCTATCAAGAAAAGAGCCAACAACCATGAGAGGAATTCTCATAGGTTATAGGCTCTTTGTCTTTGCACCTAACTTTTTAACTCTTTGTAATGGGATTTCGTTAAAAGAAAACACAAGTTATGAACTTTCTACTTTTTCTTCCACTCGTAAAATGCCCATATCATTCCTATCCCTGAGATAGTTGATAAGGTAAGCCACCTTACCATACTAGTTTGATCACCAGTTTGTGGTGTTTTATCTTTTGGACGATTTCCTTGATTTGTATTTGAGTTTGTATTACCAGATGAACCAGTATTTTCTGGATTTTTTGTAGGAGTCAAACCTTGTGTTGATTCTGGTGTTACCGATGTTGTTGGTTTTGGCGTTACCGTTGGTGCCTTGGATGGAGCTGGTATCTCCTCACTCTCCACGATATCATCAGTTAGGACAAAAGAGTAAATAGCATTTGCATTTACTTTAAATTTGACACATATCACTTCATTTACCGTTACAAGGGAGAATTTTATCGGTTTATTCCTTCCAGACTCAAGCTGATACATCTGAACATTTCTCGGTGTATCTAAGTATACATCTGGCAGAGGACATATAAGTTCTACATTAACAGCTCCATCCACTGGATAATATTCCTCATCCGCTTCCTGTTTGTATAGCGTAATTTCAACACCATAACACGCATCAGCGTCTACTGATATTCCCTGGGCTTCAAACGCTGCCAGCGTAACATCCGTAGAATCATAATCATCGAAAAGTGATAACAGATACCCTGATGTATCCTTCCGATTATTCATCTTTGCATAGATGGAATCCCAATCTGCTGTAAATGTCGGAAAATCCTCTACTCGTAAGTTATATTCTTTTTCATCTACCTTATATTCACTGATTGCAGCAAACGTCATGATTGGTTTTATTAATAGACCAGATATGGTTAATATACTTATGATCATTGCTGTTATTCTATGTTTCATTTTCTCTCCTTCTAACACACTCTTACGTAACTAGAGTTTATCTTTTAAGAGTTTCTCTTTCGTGCTACCACAACCAATCTTCCATCCTCAATGGAACGGTCGCAAGTTGATAACGTAATTAATTTATCACCATAGTCCACGGTTTGATCGGTATTATAGTAAGATAATTCACTGATATTTTCTAAGTAATTATAAAATTCTGCCTTATGAAACGGCTCGACAAAGTTGTAATATCGAAACGTATCTTCGTCCTGATAAGCAACTCTTGTTTGAAATACTGCTATAATGTCATAAACACCCTTCTCATAGATTGTATCAAATAATACTACTGGATGTTTTTTATAAAACTCTTCCTCTGCATAGTTCATCAAGGCGCTAAACATCGAGCCATTTTTCATGTTATGCCCATAGATAATCAAATTAGAGTCTGTTTTTGCATCACATCTTGCATCCATAAATGGTAATCCATTGATATCACTCTCTCGGTCAAAATCTCGAAGAAGATAATATTCCTCGTCTTCCTTCGTTTGCATCACCGGATAATTAATTACGGTTCCTTCAATTCGGATCCAGCCAATGAGATCTGGATTTCTCTCATATAAAGCACTATATTCATAAAGCACATCATTCTCAGTTTCCTCAACAGAAAACTCCTGATTTTGTGTTCCATCATCTTTTAACGCAATATTCTGATTCTTTGATTCTACCGGAAGTAAAATACTATTCACTAAATCATCAATCTTTTTGGCACTGAGATAACTAAGTACCTGATAACTTACCATTTGATAAATATGATAGAAAAAAATACAAGAAAATAATAATAAAAATACTAAGTATACTGTTTTTTTCTTCTTTTTTGTTTTCCTACGATTGCTTCTTTGATCTTTATCTATTGGTAGCAAATAATTTTGTGTTTGGCTACCTTGTGTTCTGTTTCCTTGATTTCTGCTACCTTGTGTTCTGCTACTTTGTGTTCTGCTACTTTGCTTTCTTCTACTTTGTGTTCTGTTTCTTTGTTCTTTAACTCTTTTTTTTCTTCTGCCCTCATGTCGTCCAGACAAAGCAGTCTCATCCTCTAAGTAGGATTCGGAATGAATTGCAGTATGCAATAAACTTTTAAGAAAGCCCCTCCCTAATTCCGTTTCAAAAAATGTTTGATCTAAAATTAACTTTTCATAGAGGTCTAAAGCAGTGTCTGGGTTATGGAGATCGAATTGGTTTTGTAGCCGGAGTATCTTTAATTTGTCTCTACTCTCTGCGCTAGTTTTGTTATCTGACATCTCTTTTTTTTCTATTTGTATCTTACTATCCATTCTTACTCCTGCTAGCAATTAACTACTCCATAACTGTTATCGGTTTGTCTCTTCACTCTCTTTACCCTTTTGGTACCATTTCTTTATGACAGTTTCTGCCTTTTTTCTATGAATATTAAAACCAACATCATTTTTTGCTTCTTCCTCCGTATCATAGATTACCGTGCTCCAATCCCACCAAAAGATTCCTTGAAACCATGGTTCCTCAAAGAACACCTCTAAACAGGACTCATAAAATGCAGCCTGCTCTTCTTCTTCTCTTTCAAGTTCTTTATGCATGAAATCCCACGGCATAGAAGCACAGCCTTTTGCACTCCGGCAACCGATTTCCATAAATAGAATTTTTTTATTTAACTTCTCACTTAATACTTTAAGATCATCTCGAATCTTAATCCACTCTTTCACCATACTATCTTTTGTGGCTCCACCTGCTCTTGCAACTGGATAATAAGCAGAGGTACCTATATAGTCAAGAGCATCAAACCAGGTGACTTTATCCTCTTTCCCATGATTGGTATTATAAGTAATCGGTCCTTTATAGACTTCACGGACTCTTTTAATTACTTCTCTCCAATATTCTTCCTTTCTCTCTGTACCAAGCATCTCACAACCAATACAAAACATCTCACAGCCTGTATCTTGTGCAATCTCTGCATAATGTAGTAAAAATGCTGTATAGGATTCAAACCATTGTTTCCAATAGGTATCTTCTCCTAAAAAGTCTTCCTCAGGAAAATCGATATAAGCCCTCCAGATATGATCTTTGCAATTTACCATAGGTTTCAGACATACTTTAATATTCCGATCCTTGGCACGTTTTATTGCCGTTAAAATATCTTTTTCTGTGATGTCATATCGATAATCAAATCGAATTTTTGTTGATTGATAAGTATCTTGATACAGTGGAAATGCCAAACACATCCAATTGATTCCAATATCAAACATAGCTTCTTGTGATTTTTTACCCGCTTCACTTTGGTAAGCCCCTCTCTTAGCCATATAACCATAGGTAAATCCTCTAACTTCCATTTTACTACCTCCACATAAATAGTATTAGTTACCTTCCATAAGCATATTAATATAATTCAAATATCTCTTCGATATCATTTCTTCTTGACCATTTTTCATCATTTCCACGCAGTTTAGCAACACATCTCTACGTATTCCTTCTGGCAATGCTATCGTATGAAAATCAATTTTTAAGAGGCTATTTTGCTTACACCATTCTTGATACTCCAGCAATTTTTGCTCGTTTTGCAGCTTCTTTCGCTCTTGTATCGTTGCAAGAATTCTATCTTTCTTTATCTGTTCCTCATGATATCTTCTCTCTCTATCTCTTATTTCTCGTAGACGATTTTGCTCCCTTTCTTCCTTTTGCTCAAGTTCTATCTTCCTTCTTTCACACTCTTCATAAAAATCACAATCAAATGTGCCGTCTTTTGATAGTGTTATTTCATGAATACTATATGTTTTTTGATATACCTTACTTTTTCGTTTTCTATTTTCTACATAGGTAATATGGTGTTTCATATGTAGGATCTCTTCTTTGGCATCAAGAAAAACACAGCTTCCATTTAGATTTTGAATATAGGTTTGATACCAGGATAGCTGACCTTTTTGTTTATCCTGTCTTACCCCCAATAAAAATACTGGAATAATCTCTTGCTCGTCAAAGTACTGAACTCTTAAATCCAGTTCCTTAATTGGTAACATCTGTAATCGATAATCAATTGCTAGATCATAACCTTCCTCATTTTTTACATAGCAGGTGGTATATAATCCATTCGAAAGACGATGTCTTATCTGTATTTCTTTTGATGGAAAACTTCTTTTTAGCATATGATAAAGAAGCCTTTTTCCACGGATCAGTTCCTGTGACTCCATTCTCTTCCCATAGGCACAAGAAACAATATCATAATGAGCAAAATAAGGCTCTTTCTTTAAACCAGCGGCTAGATATACTGGACTACCACAATCAACACAGATTAACTTCTTCTTCGCAGCGTTTCTCTTCCACTCCAACACAATATCTTGATAATAAATTCCGGCTTCATCTTTCAAATCATAAGTACAAATCTCTCTACCATTATAAAGACAGATATCCATAAGATGCGACCCCACTCACCTAATTTTCACGATTCCTATTGTTATCTTGATTGTACCATAATAAACTTTTCATCACAAGAATAACACAAATATGCAATATTACACTTGATAAATTCCCTTGTTCTGAAAGGTTATATTTCCACATAAACTACAAAAAACAGATTTCTTATGGAGGGTCTTATGGATTCTGTTGTCCGTTTTATCTATGAAAATGGACTATTCGCCATGTTTGTAATTATTCTGCTTGAATACGGTTGTTTTCCAATCTCTAGCGAGATTGTCTTACCTTTTTCCGGTGCTGTTGCATCTCTTCAGAATATTCCTTTTCTTCTTATGCTTCCTGTTAGTGTATGTGCTGGAATGATAGGAACTAGCATCTGTTACTTCGTTGGTCGTATCGGTGGACACTGTATCTTAGAGAAACTAACGACAAAGTTCCCAAAAACAAAGAAAAGCATCGATGCCTCTTATCAAAGATTTGAGCGTTACGGCTCTTATGTTGTTTGCTTTGGACGAATGGTTCCAATCATTCGTACTTACATAGCGTTTGTTGCAGGAGCGGCCAAACAGCCTTATCCTGTATTCGCTTTATTTTCTATCATTGGTATAACCCTGTGGAATACTCTATTAATTGGTATAGGCTATCTCCTTCGTGGTAATTGGTCAAATACTGTTACTTATTACACAAAGTACAAGGATATTCTTATTCCGGTACTTTTACTAGTGATTTTATTTGTAATTGCTCGTAAAATCCGTAAGAAAAATCTAGCTCAAGATTCAAAAAGCTAAGTTAACGTTTGTAACATAGATAGCTATCTACTGTGATGCAAGGCTTCTTTTTATGCTTAATAGACAGATGGGGCACTACAGTAGAGGTACTTGCACCAACAAGAAAAAGCACGCTACGCGCACTTTTCCTTGTCATGAATAAGATGCGTCAGCAATCTGTCGCACTTATTAAAAAAAGGAATGCATAAAAGATGCATTCCTCTTAATAAATATAGAATTATTCATGTACAACAGATTTATTCTTCCACTTTCCAGTAGCATATCGTATTGTACCAATTGCTCCTGTAATAAACCAGTTAAGTCCTGTTGCCCACCAGATTCCCATATAATCAATCGCAGGAATCTTGGTTAATAGACTGGCAAATATAACACGACATAGGACTTCTGAAACTCCCATAATCATTGGTATCTTCATATCTCCAGCACCACTTAAAACATTACGGGAAACATAAATCATGCCAACTGGGATATAAAACATGCAGGTAACACGTACTGCTTTTTGCCCAATCTCTGCAACTTCTTTTACATCGGTAAAGAGTTTCATTACAGAACCTGCAAAAAAGTACATACAAGGCATCATAATTAAACTAAATGCAACAATTATTTTAGTTGCAGACCAAAACCCTTTTTTCACTCGGTCAATACGCATCGCTCCGATATTTTGTCCAGTATAGGATGCAACGGATAAACCGAGCGACATTCCAGGCATTAGGACGAGCTGTTCAATACG
>ERZ791922.212-NODE-212-length-47401-cov-3.214485_pt1 | contig 47401 bp, 38 predicted proteins | sample MGYA00510134_ERZ791922 | MGnify/ENA primary metagenome ERZ791922 (study PRJEB30046, sample SAMN00792101) | human gut metagenome | study: EMG produced TPA metagenomics assembly of the A metagenome-wide association study of gut microbiota in type 2... | reverse complement strand
GATCTGGAATCAGGTCGTTGAGGATGGTGTGGCGTTTCCGCAGACAGAAACTTTGTCTGCGGAAAGCGGAAATAGATTTTTTGAAGAGCAGTCTTTTACGGGGATTGCATACGATGAGAATTCAGGAGAGATTGTCGGACTGTACATCCTTCATCCCAATAATATAGGGCGTTGCGGACATATCTGCAACGCCAGTTATGCTGTGCGGCCGGATATGAGAGGCCGGCATATAGGAGAGCTGCTGGTCAGACACTGCATGGAGAAAGGAAAAGAGCTTGGATTTCGCATTCTTCAGTTTAATGCTGTGGTCAGCAGCAATACATATGCGTTGAAACTTTATAAAAAACTGGGTTTTGTACAGCTTGGAATCATACCGGGCGGTTTTCTGATGAAAGACGGAAGATATGAGGATATCATCCCACACTACCGCGTGTTGTAGGGGGCTCAACTATTTATACACTATGAAATCCTTTTCCGATAATCTCGCTGGTGTTGGAGATCAATATAAACGCTTCTTTGTCATTTTCACGGATATAATTTCTCAGTCTGACTGCCTGCACCCGATTCAGCGCTGTGAGAATGATATACTTGTCCTTGCCGGAATAAGCGCCCTTTGCGTGACAGACACTGGCGCTGCGCCCCAGAGTGTGGACGATAAAATCGCAGATTGGTTCCGGGCGGTCGCACACTACGTTAAAATATTTGGACAGGTTGAAGCTTTCAATGAAAGTATCGATCATGAAAGAGCGGATCGCAAGCCCCAGAAGAGAGTAAAGTCCTGTCTCTATGTCAAATACAAAGAATCCGGCTCCTGTGATCAGCGCGTCTGATATGAGTAAAGCACGTCCGATATCAAAGCTTGAATATTTCTTGAGGATCATGGCAACGATGTCGGTACCACCGCTGGAAGCTCCGATATTAAAGAGGATGGCAGAACCCAGAGCCGGAAGTACAATTGCAAAACACAGTTCCAGCATAGGCTGGTCGGTAAAAGGATGGTCCATGGGGAAAAAGCGTTCCATCGCAGAGAGGGCGACTGAGAGAAGGATACTGCAGTATGCTGTTTTAGCCGCAAAGCCTTTCCCGAGGATGATCAGACCGATCACCAGAAGGATCATGCTCATAATCAGATTGAAGTCACCGGCAGAAATAATACCGGTCTTTGCAACAAGTACAGCGAGACCTGTGATGCCGCCGAAAGTAAAGTTGTTTGTAAATTTGAAAAAATAAGTCCCGGCGGCGATGAGGAGTGTGCTGAAAGTCAGCATGAAAAAATACTGAAATCTGCTTTTCATATAAGCCTCCTGTTCTTCTGCCCGCATGTGGCAGAGAAGACATTTTCTGTTCGTAAAACGGGGGATTCCGCCCCTCAAAAAACAAACAAAAATGTAAAAAATATCATCTATCCGAATTGTAATCTCTGGAATATGAAAAGTCAACGCATTAAGCTGACAGATGAAGGAGAGACTATATCACAGAAGAATTTCACAGATCAGGAGGATACGGAGCATGGAAAGGCGTCTGTTGATCAGAGATGTATATGCAAGAGAAATCCTGGATTCCAGAGGAAATCCGACCATCGAGGCAGAGGTGCTGGCAGGAGACGATGTGGTCGGAAGAGCATCAGTTCCGTCAGGAGCTTCTGTCGGACGGTATGAGGCGGCAGAGCTGAGGGATGAGGATGAGCGTTACAATGGAAGAGGAGTAGAGCAGGCGGTGGACAATATAAACAGCAGGCTTGCCGATCAGGTTATCGGAATGAATGTATTCTGTCAGGAGGAGATCGACCGAGCTCTGATCCGGGCGGATGGGTCGCGGGATAAGAGAAACATGGGAGCAAACGCCCTGCTTGCTGTTTCCATGGCAGCGGCGCGGGCGGCATGCACAGCTATGAAGCTGCCTCTGTACCGCTATCTGGGCGGAGTGCGCGCGGTGAATATGCCGGTACCTATGATGAACATATTAAACGGAGGAGCACATGCAGACAATGCGCTGGATATCCAGGAGTTTATGATCGTTCCAGCAGGAGAAAAATCCTTTCGTGAGCAGCTCCGGATGTGTGCGGAGGTCTATCATTCCCTGAAGAGCATTTTGAGAGAACGGGGATATTCTACTTCCGTGGGAGATGAGGGAGGTTTCGCTCCGGATCTGAAAAATGCCCATGAGGCGCTGAGGATGATCCGGGACGCGGCAGAGCGGGCGGGATACCAAATGGGAAGAGAGATCCAGCTCGCTCTGGATGTCGCGGCGTCAGAAATATATGACCCGGAATGTCACGCATATTTTTTTAGCGGAGAAGACCAGAGCCCGCCAAGGACAACGGAAGAGATGATACGATATTATGAAAATCTGATCTCGGAATTTCCTATCTGCTCTATAGAAGATCCGCTGGATCAGGAAGACTGGAAAGGGTGGCAGCTTTTGACGGAGCGGATCGGAAACAGGGTGCAGATTGTTGGAGATGATCTTTTTGTCACAAATGCAGAGCGGCTGAAAAAAGGGATCCGTCTGGGAGCTGCGAACGCGGTCCTGATCAAGGTGAATCAGATCGGCACCCTCACTGAAGCCTTCAAGTCGATAAAGACCGCTCAGGATGCAGGTTACAGGACCATCATTTCCCACCGTTCCGGGGAGACTGAGGATACCTTTATTGCGGATATTGCAGTGGCATTCAATGCAGGTCTGATTAAGACCGGCGCGCCCTGCCGTTCTGAGCGGGTGGCAAAGTATAATCGTCTCCTGCGGATCGAAGAGCAGCTGGGAGAGCCGGAGACAGAAATGCATTGACAGATACAGAGACATCTCGTATTATTGTATTAAATTTATAGTACAATATGCGGGATGTTTCTATTTCCGCGGAAACGGAGGAAAAGGCTGTGTATGAGAAATTATCGAAACGCGCTCTGTACTGCATGTATGTGGCAGGCATAATCACGGGCGCGGTGGTTCTGGCGATCATAGGGGCAGTGGACTATTTCTGGATTTTTCCGGAGGACCTTACGGCGGGGAAGTGGATTTCTCTGATCCTTGCCGCACTTATTATTCTTGATGTGGCGATCAGTCCATATTTCCGGTACAACCGCTATCGATACAGTATCAATGATGAATGCATTGACATCATCGAAGGTTATCTGTTTGTCAAACGCAACATCGTTCCTATCGAGCGCCTGCATAAGCTGCAGACAAAGAAGGGACCTGTTGATCAGGTGTTCGGCGTGGCAAAGGTTGTCGTAACCACGGGCGGCGGCGACGTGACTCTGGAATTCCTCGAGGAGGAACGGGCTGAGCAGATCGCAGAGACCCTGCGCAGGCGGATCAACGAAATCGCGGCAGGGCAGAGGGCAGGTGAAGGCGTATGAAAGAGATGCAGACAGACCGGCTGTCGAATAAGCGATTCCGCAATCACATATCCATCATCGTGGAGCAGACTGGAGGGCTGCTGATCGCTCTTTTGATCGTCCTTATCCCTTCCATGCTGGAGAACATTGATGAGCTCATGGAAACGGGGCTGGAATTCATGGACGGGAAATGGCTGCTGGTCAACATGGGGTTGATCCTGTTTTTCCTCATTGTCATCGCACTCCAGATTGCTATCTGGTCAAAAACCTACATATCTGTTCAGGACAATGCGGTTGTGATCGAGAGGAACACCCTGAATAAAAAGAAGAATACCATCGGTATCCGGAATATCTCTAATATTAATACCGAGCAGAATCTCTTTGAAATGCTCATGGGAACGTGTAAAGTCAAACTGGATACAAACAGCAGGTCAACGGCGGACAGTACGGATGTGAAGATTGTACTGAAGAAGGCGGATGCCCTGGCGTTTAAACAGGAGGTGACGAGGCGGATCCGTGACGCGGAGACGGGATCCGGACGGGGGGGCTCTGCTCAGGCGGCAGGCACGCCGGGGGATGACCTGCGGGAAGCGGGGCTGGTGTCAGTCGGGGATGCCGCTGAGACAGAGGATTATGATGTGCGGTCAGATTTTGCAGATATCTTACAGCATGGATTTTTCTCGGTCAATATTCTGTCTGTGGCGGTGATCATTCTCGGTATCGCCGGGGCGGCAGGCACTGTGTTCCGGGTAGTGGGAAACCCGGATGCGGCTCAGAGTCTGATCGGAGCGGCGTCAGGAATCATTGTGGCGGTTCTGATCGTAGTGTCCGCGCTGTGGGATACGGTCAAAGACTTTGTGCGTTACTATGATTTCCGGGCGAAGCGTCGGGGTGATAAGATTTATATCCGTTATGGCTTTTTTAAGAAAGTAGAGTATACTGTCCCTGTGAATAAGATACAGGCTCTCAAGCTGCGCCAGTCCTTTGTTGCACGTCTTGGGAAACGGTATATGGCTGAAATTGTGAATGTTGGGATGGGTGATGACAGCGAAGAAAAAAATTCCTTCCTCATCCTGTATTCAACAGAAGCTAAGCTCAATGAGAAGCTGGCTGTCCTGCTCCCGGAGTTTCTGGATGCGGCAGGCGCAGAGGTGGAGCGGCAGCCTTCCTCTGTCTGGGCGGCATGGGCGTTTCCGGCTGTAATATACACGATCATAGTGGCAGTCTGCGCGGCAGTGTGCGCTTCTGCGATGCCGGAATACAGTGTGTGGGCAGTTGCGGGGACAGCAGTGCTTGAAGTCTGCCTGGTGGTTGGAATGATCCTAAAGTATCTTACTGAAGGCTCACTGGCGGAAAAAGATTTTCTGAAGCTGGCCAAGGGATATTTTGCAAGGTCGTACCTGGTTGTGAGATACCGTAATATCCAGTACGTACGGTTCTCCCGAAACCCTCTGGCAAAGGCGTTCGGCATTCAGAAAGGAGAGATTCACCTGCTCGCCTCGTCCGCTGATACATCACATTCGATCCCGTATTTCAAAGGAAACGGCGAAGAGATCATAAAAGAAGGGATGCTCCGGTGAGGACATCCCTTTTATAATCGTTGTGTTAGTGGTATACTATGGAAGTGATCAAAAAGACAAGGAGAGTAAGACATGAGTATCTATGACCTTACAGCATATGAAGTAATACAGGAAAAGGATCTTGCGGACCTGAAATCCCGCGGCATGCTCCTGCGGCATAAAAAGAGCGGGGCAAGAGTTCTCCTTATGGAAAATGACGATGAGAATAAGGTGTTTGCCATTGGTTTCCGGACACCGCCCTCAGACAGCACGGGAGTGCCGCATATCATGGAGCATTCCGTGCTCTGCGGTTCCAGAGAGTTCCCGGTAAAGGATCCGTTTGTAGAACTGGTGAAAGGTTCGCTGAATACATTTTTAAATGCCATGACCTATCCGGACAAGACGGTATACCCGGTGGCGAGCTGCAATGACAAGGATTTCCAGAATCTGATGCATGTGTATATGGATGCGGTATTCTATCCGAATATTTATCAGAGTGACAAGACATTCCGTCAGGAGGGATGGAGCTATAAGCTGGACAATGCGGATGCAGACCTGGAGATCAGCGGCGTGGTTTACAATGAGATGAAGGGAGCGTTCTCGTCCCCGGAGGGAGTGCTGGACCGGGTGATCTTGAACTCTCTCTTCCCGGACACCTCCTATGCAAATGAGTCCGGCGGAGACCCGGAAGTGATCCCGGAGCTGACATATGAGCAGTTCCTTGATTTCCACAGGAAATATTATCATCCGTCAAACAGTTATATTTATCTCTATGGCGATATGGATATGGAAGAAAAATTGAAGTGGCTGGATGAAAATTACCTGTCTGATTTTGAACGGATCCGGGTGGATTCTGAGATCAGATATCAGGAGCCGTTCTCTGAGATGAAGGAGATCATCCAGGAATATTCCATAGCAAGCGATGAAAATGAGGAGGATAATACTTACCTTTCCTATAATAAGGTGATCGGTACGTCTCTGGATGAAAAACTTTATCTGGCGTTCCAGATCCTGGATTATGCACTCTTGTCAGCGCCCGGGGCTCCCCTTAAGAAAGCGCTTCTTGACGCGGGGATCGGGAAAGATATAATGGGCTCTTATGATAATGGAGTATTTCAGCCGATCTTTTCTGTGATAGCAAAAAATGCAAACATGGAGCAGAAGGAAGAATTTATCCGCGTGATCGAGGATACTCTGCGCGGGATCGCAGAAAACGGCATAGATCAGAAGGCGCTGCGCGCGGGGATCAATTACTACGAGTTCCGTTTCCGAGAGGCTGATTTCGGCAATTATCCGCGAGGGCTGATGTACGGGCTCCAGCTCTTTGACAGCTGGCTTTATGATGAAGAAAAACCATTTATCCATATGGAAGCAATCCCGACATTTGATTTTTTGAAAGAGCAGGTGGCTACAGGATACTTTGAAGGACTGATCCGCACATACCTGCTGGATAATACTCACGGAGCGGTGGTGATCATCCGTCCGGAAAGAGGACGTACCGCTCGTATGGATAAAGAGCTTGCAGAGCGTTTGAAAGCATATAAGGAGAGCCTTTCACCGGAAGAAGTGGATGCGCTGGTGAGCGCGACGAAAGAACTGGAGGCGTATCAGGAAGAAGAGTCCGCGCCGGAGGATCTGGCAAAGATCCCTGTGCTCAGGCGGGAGGATATTACGCGGGAGACCGCGCCGATCTATAATACAGAGATGGACGCGGACGGAGTGAAAATGGTGCATCACAATGTGGAGACTAACGGAATCGGGTATGTTACCCTCATGTTTGACCTGTCCGGCATAGAGGAAAAGATGCTGCCTTATGTGGGAATCCTGCAGAGTGTTCTCGGAATTATAGACACAACAAATTATGAATACGGTGCATTGTTTAACGAGATCAACGTCCATACAGGCGGGATCGGTACTTCCCTTGAGCTGTATGCGGATGTCACTAAGGTAAAAGAAAAAGAGTTCCGCGCCACATTTGAGATGAAGGGAAAGGCGCTGTATCCGAAAATGGACGTGCTCTTCTCCATGATGCGGGAGATCCTGATGGAGTCAAAGCTGGATGACGAAAAAAGGTTAAAAGAGATTATCGCCATGTTAAGATCAAGGCTTCAGATGTCCTTCCTCTCCTCAGGGCATACGACGGCTGCTCTGCGCGCTCTGTCATATACATCGCCGATCGCCAAGTTTAAGGATGATACGGACGGGATCGGATTTTATGAAGTCGTGAAAGCGATCGAAGAAGATTTTGACGGGCATAAGGCAGGACTTATCCGGAACTTAAAAGATATTTCGCGTAAGATCTTCCGCACGGATAACCTGATGATCAGTTATACATCGGCTGAACAGGGGCTGGAACCAATGCAGTCAGCATTTCGGGCAGTGAAAGACAGCTTCAACAGAGGGGCAGAAGATGAAGGACCGTTGAACACGGGCGGTCATTCGGACACAGGGCTGCATGCGGCAGAGAAAAGTGCTGAGACTGCGTGTGTGATCCACTGTCGAAAACGGAACGAAGGATTTAAAACCTCTTCCAAAGTACAATATGTTGCCAGAGCCGGCAATTTCATCGATGGAGGAGCAGAATATACAGGGGCGCTGCAGATCCTGAAAGTGATCTTGAGCTATGACTATCTCTGGCAGAATGTCCGCGTCAAAGGCGGCGCTTATGGATGCATGAGTAATTTCAACCGCATCGGTGAGGGATATATGATGTCTTATCGAGATCCGAATCTCGAGAAAACTATGGAAATATATGAAGGTGTGGTGGATTATCTTGAGAATTTTAATGTGGATGACAGGGATATGAATAAATTTATCATCGGTACGATCAGCAATATGGATCGGCCTGTGAATCCGGCGGCAAAAGGCAGCCGCTCCATGAACCTGTACATGAACCATGTGACAGAAGAGATGATAAAGGAAGAAAGAGAACAGATCCTGACAGCCGGACAGAACGATATCCGGGCACTTTCCAAGGTGCTGAGAGCAATGCTTGGTGCAGGACAGATCTGCGTCATCGGAAGTGAGGAAAAGATTGAAGAATGCAGGGAGATGTTCGGAGAAGTGAGGACATTGGGTTAATTGTCTGATAACTTATCGCAAAGGGGTCTGACCCCTTGTACAAAAGGAGAACGTATGAATGAAAAGTATAAATCCGGCTTTGTCACATTGATCGGCAGGCCGAACGTGGGGAAATCTACATTAATGAATCATCTGATCGGGCAGAAGATCGCAATCACGTCAAACAAACCGCAGACGACCCGAAACCGCATACAGACTGTCCTGACAACGGAAGAGGGACAGATTGTGTTTGTGGACACGCCGGGCATCCATAAAGCGAAGAATAGGCTTGGAGAATATATGGTGAACATCGCGGAACGTTCGCTGAATGAGGTGGACGTAGTTCTTTGGCTCGTGGAGCCGTCTGCGTTTATAGGCGCGGGTGAGCGGCATATCATTGACCAGCTTAAAAAGGTGAGAACGCCGGTTATCCTTGTCATCAACAAGATCGACATGGTGAAAAGAGAAGAATTGCTTCCTGCGATCGACATGTACCGGAAAGAGTATGATTTCGCAGAGATTGTGCCTGTGTCTGCGAGAAGCGGGGACAATACGGATGAGCTGGTAAAGGTTATTTTGAAATATCTGCCTTACGGACCACAGTTTTATGATGAGGACACTGTGACGGATCAGCCGGAGCGGCAGATTGTCGCAGAGCTGATCCGGGAGAAGGCTCTACACTGTCTCAATGAAGAGATCCCTCACGGAATCGCGGTTGCCATTGACCGGATGAAGATGGAAAGAAAGGTTATGCATATTGACGCCACGATCATCTGCGAACGGGATTCTCATAAAGGGATCATAATCGGAAAGCAGGGCGCTATGCTTAAGAAAATCGGCAGCACGGCGAGATATGAGATCGAGCGGCTGCTGGACTGCCGGGTGAACTTAAAGCTGTGGGTGAAGGTGCAGAAAAACTGGAGAGACAGCGATTACCTGATGAAGAATTTCGGGTATCGGGAAGACGAGTAAAAGAGAACGAAAAAGACGATAGAAAGTAAAGGAAAAAGCCGAAAGAATGCCGGCAGCAGAAGGTGTGACATTGAGAGCTCATGCCAGGATGCTGCCGGCGTTTGATTTACTTTACCTTACGGGACAAAGCGTATGCTTTTGCGAGGAAGTAAATCAGGAGACCATTACAGAGAAGGAGGCGAGTCGTATTTTTGCCTGCCTCATATAGCGGGAGGCTTTTGAGGGTTCATCGGAGAAAAGCTCCTCTGTTGCGTTGAGGCTGATCCGTTCGAAATAGTGGATATCCTGCTTCCAGTCCCCTCTGATGTGTCTCCATCCGGCGTCCGGAAGAAAAGTAATATATTCCTGAAATCATGAAACAGTATAAAAATACTATGTGTTACGGTTTGCGCCTTTTTTATTATTCTGCGATCCGGAAAATTTAGGGGAAGATGTTGTCTGTCAAGGCGTTTTCGGGTAAAATAATATGGTATTTTTTATACAGTATAGTGCCCGATGAATCGGAGAACCTAATCTATATAACCACCTTCGAAGAGAAGTTTGACAAAGGTAAACTTAAACTGAGAACGTGGGATCACGTAAGACGAGGTGAGCTGATGCAGGACACATACTGGAAACAGTTTATGATGAGCGGAAAGATAGATGATTATCTGAATTATAAAAACAGCGGAACAGATGGGGCGGAAGAAGATCCGCGTCATAACAGAAATATGAAGGATGGAACAGAAAAGCAGCCGCAGGGATCGGATCCGGCTCACAGCCGGATGAACAGGCAGTGAGGCAAGCGGAATGCGGCGGGAAGGAATAGCGTGAATCAGATTGTACTGACAGGCATGGTGCTCTCCACCATGCCGGTGGGAGAATATGACCGCCGGGTGGTCATACTGACAAGAGAACAGGGGAAGATATCAGCCTTTGCAAAAGGTTCCAGGCGTCCTAACAGCCCGCTGATGGGAGCGGTGAATCCATTTTCTTTTGGGAAGTTTACCATGTACGAAGGGCGTTCCTCTTACACAATTCAATCCGCCGATATTTCCAATTATTTTGCAGAACTCAGGTCAGATATTGTGGGGGCATATTATGGATTTTATTTTCTTGAGTTCGCAGATTATTATACCAAAGAATTTAACGATGAGCGGGAAATGTTAAAGCTTCTGTATCAGACACTGCGCGCCCTGATCAATCCGCATATCCCGAACCGCCTTATCCGTTACATATTCGAATTGAAAGCCCTGACTATTAACGGACAGGCGCCGCAGGTATTCCAGTGTATTACCTGCGGGAATAAGGACAGACCTGCGGTTTTCAGCGCTGCAAAAGGCGGACTGGTGTGCAGTGAATGCAACAGAGACATAATAGACGGTGTTATACTGGATAACTCGACTTTGTATAGCATGCAATATATAGAATCCAGCAGTATCGAGAAATTGTATACATTTACAGTGAAGGATAAGGTGCTGGAAGAGCTGGGGAGAGTCATGGGCAGATTGATGGAAATTTATGTAAATAAAAGATTTAAGTCGCTGGAAATATTGGAGACTTTGATTCACGAATGAAAGTTTTCTTTGGATTAAAGAATGTTTTTCGATGGAGGGACAATATGGCAGAAAATATAAAAATGGCAGCTGTAGATATAGACGGCACGTTTGTACGCTCTGATTATACATATGATGTTCCGCGCTTTAAGAGGATACTGTCACATATGAAAAAAGAAGGGTGTAATTTTGTCGTGGCTAGTGGTAATCAGTATTACCAGCTGCGAGATCTTTTTCCTGGATATTATGATGAGTTGTCATTTGTGGCTGAGAATGGAGCGTTTGTAAAAGATCATAAAGAAATGGTTTTTACCGCTGATATGCCGAAAGAAACAGTGGATCTCGTCATTGATGTGTGCAGAGAATATCCGGAGATCCTGAATGTCCTATGCGGAGCAGAGAGTGCTTACTGTCAGCGTGGGAGCGTGAGCCAGGAGTTTTTTGATCTTACGGGGATTTATTACCACCGTTTAAAATGGGTGGATGATTTAAAAAGTGTGAATGACCGGATTTTAAAATTTGCTCCGACAGTCCCCGAAGAAAAAACATATTATTATTATGAAATATTCCGTGAAAGGCTCCGGGGCAGAGTAGAACCGGTTACGAGCGGTCATGGTTCTGTAGATCTTATCATGCCTGGCTGCCATAAAGCGTCCGGCATTCAGAGACTTGCAGAGCGCTGGGGGATCAAGCCGGAACAGTGTGCAGCTTTCGGGGACGGCGGCAATGATGTGGAGATGTTGAAGTACTGCGGTCACAGCTATGCAATGGAAAATGCATCACCGGAGGCAAAAAAAGCGGCAAAATACATATGTCCTTCCAATGAAGAAGATGGAGTGCTTGCTGCTTTGGAAAAGCTCTTCTGTTGAATGAGAAACTGTATATTTATGGTATGATTACGGGTGAAGGGTGGTTTACAAAAACGTCCGTACCCGTTATAATAAGTACCGATTGAAAAAAGAATGTGAGGAACATAATTATGGTTGAAAAGACAATGGATAAGATTGTGGCTCTCGCCAAGTCCCGCGGATTTGTATATCCGGGCTCAGAGATCTACGGCGGACTCGCAAACACATGGGATTACGGTAATCTCGGCGTGGAGCTGAAAAATAATGTAAAAAGGGCATGGTGGAAGAAGTTCGTGCAGGAGAATCCGTACAATGTCGGAGTTGACTGCGCGATCCTGATGAATCCGCAGACATGGGTGGCATCCGGTCATCTGGGCGGTTTCAGTGATCCTCTGATGGACTGCAAAGAATGTCATGAACGTTTCCGCGCAGATAAGCTGATCGAAGATTACTGCGAGGAAAAAGACATTGAGCTGGACGGATCTGTGGATGGCTGGTCACAGGAGCAGATGACAGCATTTATAGAGGAACACCAGATTCCGTGTCCAACCTGCGGTAAACATAATTTCACAGATATCCGTCAGTTCAACCTGATGTTCAAGACGTTCCAGGGCGTGACTGAGGACGCGAAAAACACAGTTTACTTAAGACCGGAAACTGCGCAGGGTATCTTTGTAAACTTTAAGAATGTACAGCGTACTTCCAGGAAGAAGCTGCCGTTTGGTATTGCTCAGATCGGAAAATCTTTCCGCAATGAGATCACGCCGGGAAACTTTACATTCCGCACAAGAGAGTTCGAACAGATGGAACTTGAGTTCTTCTGTAAGCCGGATACAGATCTTGAGTGGTTTGATTATTGGAAGAGTTTCTGCCTGAACTGGCTGTCATCTCTCGGACTGAAAGACGACGAGGTGCGTTACCGTGATCACGATAAAGAAGAGCTTTCCTTCTACAGCAAGGCTACCACAGACGTGGAATTCCTCTTCCCGTTCGGATGGGGAGAACTGTGGGGCATTGCAGACCGTACGGATTATGACCTGACACAGCATCAGAATGTATCCGGTCAGGATCTGACTTATTTTGACGATGAAGCAAAAGAGAAATATATCCCATATGTGATCGAGCCGTCTCTTGGTGCGGACCGTATGGTGCTTGCATTCTTGTGCAGCGCTTATGACGAGGAAAATATCGGAACAGAGGAAAAACCGGATATGCGTACGGTGCTTCACTTCCATCCGGCGCTTGCTCCGGTGAAGATCGGCGTACTGCCGCTCTCTAAAAAACTGAATGAGGGTGCTGAGAAGATCTATGCAGAACTGTGCAAATATTACAACTGCGAGTTTGACGACCGCGGCAATATCGGCAAACGCTATCGCCGTCAGGATGAGATTGGTACGCCGTTCTGCGTGACTTATGATTTTGAGTCGGAAGAGGATGGCGCGGTGACTGTCCGCGATCGTGATACTATGGAGCAGGAGAGGGTTAAGATCGAAGACCTGAAGGCATATTGTGAGAAAAAATTTGAATGGTAATCCTGTTCGGGGACGTAGTGAAATCGCATTTGTCTACGTCCCCAATTAATAATAACTATGTCCCTAATTGAATTTTGCCCTGTCCCAAACCACGAAAGGGGTGACAGGATGCCGCGTACCGCACGTCGGAGGAGCAGCACAGATTTTTATCATGTGATAGCAAGAGGGATTAACAAAGAACCTATTTTTAAGCAGAAAAGAGAGAAGAACAATTTCTTAAGGCTTCTTCTGAAGCATCTGAAAGACCGTGATATCGAAATATATGCGTATGTGGTCATGTCTACGCATTTTCATATTTTGCTTCGCGCTGATCTGAAACTCTTATCTAATTATTTAGCCATTGTCTTGGCGGAATTTGCAGAATATTACAACTTTAAACATAATCGTAATGGACATGTTTTTCAGGATCGATTCAAAAGCGAATGTGTGGAAAGTCAGCAATATTTTTGGAATTGCGTACGCTATATCCACATGAATCCCGTAAATGCAAATGCTGTAAAAGTACCGTTGAGCTATGATTTTTCGAGCTTGAAGGAATATGAAACAGAAAAATGCCGGATAATACATCGTAAAGCAATAAAAATGTACCAGGAGAAGTTTCCGGATTTTGAAGATTTTTTGGATTTTCATAATAAATCTGTAAAACAAATTTTTACGGATGTACCTGAAGAAATGGAAGCACAATTTATACTAGCCGCACGCAGGCTGCTCGAGCAGGAAGCACATCTTAAAGGACTGAGCGAACCTAGAGAACTGCTAGAAAATATGGAGACGCGGCGTATGTATAAAGAAAAACTCCAAAAGGAATTAAACATATCTAAAGCAAAAGCTGAACGATTGTATCGAATGATAAAAAGTTGTATAATTGGAAAATGATTAAAAGGGACAGGGCAAAATTCAAATAGGGACATAGTCAAAGCGGATCCGGGACGTAGTAAAATTTAATTTTACTACGTCCCGGAAGAAAGGAGTTAATATGAAACAGAATATATGGAACACATACACTGGCGAACAGATGAAGGAACTTAAAGTTATCACGGACAGGTATATGTCATGTCTTGACGCGGGTAAGACAGAGAGGGAGTGCGTAGAACTGGGCATTCGCATGGCAAAGGAAGCCGGATACCGTGATCTGAAAGAGGTGTTGGCAGCAGGGGACAGCCTGAGAGCCGGAGATAAGGTCTACGCGGTAAATATGGAAAAGATGCTGGCGCTGTTCCGCATCGGAGAAGAGCCTCTTTCAGCAGGAATGAACATCCTGGGCGCGCACATTGACTCTCCCCGTATTGACGTGAAGCAGAATCCTCTCTATGAGAATGAAGGATTCGCCTACCTGGACACTCACTACTACGGCGGCATCAAGAAATATCAGTGGGTAGCACAGCCTCTTTCCCTGCACGGAGTTGTTGTAAAAAAGGACGGTACTGTACAGAAAGTGAATATCGGAGAAGATGAGAGCGATCCGGTGTTCGTGATCACGGACCTTCTGGTGCATCTTGCGCAGGAACAGCTTGAGAAGAAAGCATCTAAGGTTATTGACGGTGAAAAACTGGATCTGCTCATCGGCAACCGTCCTCTGGACGAGGCGATCGAAGATAAAGAGCAGAAAGAAGCTGTCAAGGCCAATATTCTTAAGCTGCTGAAAAATAAATATGATATGGAAGAAGAGGATTTCTCTTCCGCAGAGCTTGAGATTGTTCCAGCGGGCAGGGCCAGAGACTGCGGACTGGACCGCAGCATGATCCTCTCCTACGGGCAGGATGACCGTGTGTGTGCATTCACATCTTTGTTTGCAATGCTTGATGTGACGGAAGCGAAAAGGACCGGATGCTGTCTCCTGGTAGATAAAGAAGAAATCGGCAGCGTAGGCGCAACGGGTATGCATTCCCGCTTTTTCGAAAACACAGTGGCAGAGCTGGTGGCGATGACAGAGGGCGAGTCCGAACTGAAGGTGAGGCGGGCGCTGACGAACTCCCGGATGCTCTCATCAGATGTGAGCGCGGCATTCGACCCCATGTTTGCGGAAGCGTTTGAAAAGAGAAGTTCTGCATTCTTTGCAAACGGTATTACTTTTAATAAATTTACAGGAAGCAGAGGAAAGTCCGGCTCTAATGATGCAAATGCAGAGTACATCGCGGCGCTTCGGAAAGCCATGGATAACGCGGGGGTCGCGTATCAGTTCGCAGAGCTCGGAAGAGTGGATCTCGGTGGCGGCGGGACGATTGCGTACATTATGGCAAATTATGGAATGGAAGTGATCGACAGCGGTGTTGCTGTATTGAACATGCATGCGCCTTATGAGGTGTCCAGCAAGGCGGATGTGTATGAAGCGGTAAAAGGTTACCGCGCGTTCCTTAAGATGTAGCCGCACAGATTAAAAAACGGATGAATGCCGCACGGCTCCAAAAGCTGGATGAAACAGTTGCGTCCCCGGACAGTGAATGATATGATAGTAGTATCATACAAAAGGGGGAAACTATCATGAAAAAACAATTGTGCGCGCTTATGGCAGGCGCGGCAGTGCTGTGTCTTACGGCATGCGGTGGAGGAAAAGAGGTACAGAATGCGGCAACGGCAACTCTGGAGCAGAATGGTGTGACCATGACGATGTCTTTTGACGCAAAGGGTGATGTGGTGACAAAGATTACTCAGGAGTCTGTGATCGATCTTTCCGGGTATACTGATGAAATGATCGATATGCTCGACAGTACCGTGGAGACAGCCGAAGAGACCTACGCTGATATAGAGGGCGTAGAGTACAGCTGCGAGCAGGAAGACGGTAAACTGGTGGAAAAAATCGTGATTCCCACAGATAAAGATACACTTCAGACTGTGGTAGAACAGGGTCTGCTCCCCGTTGATGACGAGAATGTGACTCAGCTTTCACTGAAAGCCACGACTGATAACCTGGAAGAGTCAGGGTGGACCATAGAGAAAGCCGAGTAAGAAAAGGCCGGAAAAACACAAGTGAGAGGAATGCCGTTTCCGTGAATGGATCAAATTCACGGAAACGGCATTTTTTCTGTTTGAAATCCGGCAAAGAACATGCGGTTTTATGGTAAAGATTATGCATATTTACTGACAAAACGCTTGACGCATGTCTACAAAACCATTAGAATATTATATGCGAATTATTGCGAAAATATTTGCAAATTTTTTGAGGAGGTCATTGGAACATGGCAACAAAATGGGTTTATATGTTCAAAGAAGGTAACGCAACAATGAGAAACCTTCTTGGCGGAAAAGGCGCCAACCTTGCTGAGATGACAGGTCTTGGACTCCCGGTACCGCAGGGATTCACTGTTACGACAGAGGCTTGTACACAGTACTATGAGGATGGCAGACAGATCAACGATGAGATTATGTCACAGATCATGGAGGCTATGACAAAACTCGAGGAGATCACAGGAAAGAAATTCGGAGATAAAGAGAATCCGCTTCTCGTTTCCGTACGTTCCGGAGCAAGAGCTTCCATGCCGGGTATGATGGACACGATCCTGAACCTCGGTCTTAATGAGGAAGTTGTAGAGGCTCTGGCAGAAGCATCAGGAAATCCGCGCTGGGCTTGGGACTGCTACAGAAGATTCATCCAGATGTACTCTGATGTAGTTATGGAAGTCGGAAAGAAATACTTCGAAGAGCTCATCGACAAGATGAAAGAAGAAAAAGGCGTTACACAGGACGTTGAACTTACAGCAGAGGATCTGAAGACTCTGGCAGGACAGTTCAAGGCTGAGTATAAAGAGAAGATCGGAACAGACTTCCCGTCTGACGCAAAAGAGCAGCTGATCGGCGCTGTTAAGGCTGTATTCCGTTCATGGGACAACCCGAGAGCTAACGTATACCGCCGTGACAATGATATCCCGTATTCATGGGGAACAGCTGTCAACGTACAGATGATGGCATTCGGTAATATGGGAGATGACTGTGGAACAGGTGTTGCGTTCACGCGTGACCCGGCTACAGGAGCAAACGGACTCTTCGGCGAGTTCCTTACAAACGCACAGGGCGAGGACGTTGTTGCCGGTGTTCGTACACCAATGCACATCTCCGAGATGGAGCAGAAATTCCCGGAAGCATTTGCACAGTTCAAAGAGGTGTGCAAGACTCTGGAAACACATTACAGAGATATGCAGGACATGGAGTTTACTGTTGAGCACGGTAAGCTGTACATGCTGCAGACACGTAACGGTAAGAGAACAGCACAGGCTGCTCTGAAGATCGCATGTGACCTTGTTGACGAGGGCATGAGAACAGAGGAAGAGGCTGTTGCAATGATCGATCCGCGTAACCTTGACACACTGCTTCACCCGCAGTTTGACGCGGCAGCACTGAAGGCTGCTACACCGATGGGCAAAGCGCTCGGCGCTTCACCGGGAGCTGCATGCGGTAAGATCGTATTTACAGCTGACGATGCTGTTGAGTGGGCTGCAAGAGGCGAGAAAGTCGTTCTCGTTCGTCTTGAGACTTCACCGGAAGACATCACAGGTATGAAGAGTGCTCAGGGTATCCTGACAGTCCGCGGAGGTATGACATCTCACGCAGCCGTTGTCGCACGTGGTATGGGTACATGCTGTGTATCCGGATGCGGTGACATCATTATGGATGAAGCAAATAAGAAATTTACACTCGCAGGAAAAGAGTTCCACGAGGGAGACCCGATCTCTATCGACGGATCTACAGGTAATATTTATGACGGAATCATTCCGACAGTAGACGCTACGATCGCAGGCGAGTTCGGACGCATCATGGGCTGGGCTGACAAGTACAGAACAATGAAGGTCCGCACAAATGCCGATACACCGGCAGACGCTAAGAAGGCTCGTGAGCTGGGTGCTGAGGGAATCGGTCTGTGCCGTACAGAGCATATGTTCTTCGAGGGCAACAGAATCGATGCATTCCGCGAGATGATCTGCTCTGAGACAGAGGAAGAGAGAGAGGCAGCTCTTGATAAGATCCTTCCGGAGCAGCAGGGAGATTTCGAGAAGCTGTATGAGGCTCTTGAAGGCAACCCGGTAACGATCCGTTTCCTTGATCCGCCGCTTCATGAGTTCGTTCCTACAGAGGAAGAGGACATCAAGAAACTGGCTGACGCTCAGGGCAAAACAGTTGAGCAGATCAAAGCGATCATCGATGGACTTCATGAGTTCAACCCGATGATGGGACATCGTGGATGCCGTCTTGCCGTGACATATCCGGAGATCGCTAAGATGCAGACAAAGGCTGTTATCCGCGCGGCTATCAATGTGAAGAAAGCTCATCCGGACTGGAATGTAAAACCGGAAATCATGATCCCGCTTGTAGGAGACATTAAAGAGCTGAAATATGTTAAGAAATTTGTTGTTGAGACAGCAGACGCAGAGATCGCGGCAGCAGGCAGCGACCTTGAGTATGAAGTTGGTACAATGATCGAGATCCCGAGAGCTGCTCTTACAGCTGACGAGATCGCAAAAGAGGCTGACTTCTTCTGCTTCGGTACAAACGACCTGACACAGATGACATACGGATTCTCCCGTGATGATGCAGGTAAGTTCCTTGACGCTTACTATGACGCTAAGATCTTTGAGAATGACCCGTTCGCTAAACTGGATCAGACAGGCGTAGGCAAGCTGATGAAGATGGCGATCGACCTTGGAAAACCGGTTAACCCGAACCTGCATGTAGGTATCTGCGGCGAGCACGGCGGAGATCCGAGCTCTGTTGAGTTCTGCAACAGCATCGGTCTTGACTATGTATCCTGCTCACCGTTCCGTGTGCCGATCGCGAGACTGGCAGCGGCTCAGGCAGCAATTGCTCAGAAGAACGCGTAAGCAATACTAGTCGATACAAGATCATAAAAAGCAGGCTGTGAAATAGCAGCCTAAAAGAAAAAGTCCATCTGGGGGTTCCTCAGATGGACTTTTTACATTAATGTCTGCAAAAGATTATTTTAAGCTTAAGCGGGGATGTTTGCCACTGTTTTCAGCCGGCTGCGTGTCTTTCAGGACTGCAGTGCATCATATCCGGTTTCGCCTGTACGTATCTTCATGACACTGCGTATCTCGTAGCTGAAGATTTTTCCGTCCCCAACCTCACCGGTAAATGCGGCTTTCTGTATTGCTTCAATGGTCTTTTTCTCCCACTCTTCCGAGGAGACTACGATTTCAAACTTGATCTTCGGATGCATGAAGATTTCTACTTCGGATCCGCGGACTACTTCTTTGAATCCCCTCTGGGCGCCAAAACCCATGACTTGAGAGACAGTGATGCCGTTGACTTCTATTTCGTTTAAAGCGGCTTTCACATCTTCAAATTTTTCTTCCCTTATGATCGCTTCCACTTTTATTATCATAGAATCATTTCCTCCTGTTTCTTTTAAATAGATTGTTTTGCCCGGCTTTAAGCATATTTGTCAGTCCAGTCCGTTGAAGGACGGGTAAGCGCTCTCGCCATGCTGGGTGAGATCAAGTCCGATCAGTTCTTCCTTCGGATCTACGCGCAGCTTAGTGAAGATACGGACAATACCGATACAGATGAGTGTACCGACGACTGCGACAGCAATTGTGACCAGGATGCTGATGACCTGAGCAGTAAAGAGCTGGGTCTCACCGAAAACAAGTCCGTCCCAGCGTGCTGCTGAGTTGATGGAACTCTGACCGAAAAGTCCGGTGGCGATCCCGCCCCATATGCCGCCAATCCCGTGGCAGCCGAAAGCATCAAGGGCATCATCGATCTTCAGCTTATGTTTTACAAGGTGCATTGTAAAATAGCAGATCGGGCTGACAAGTGCGCCGATAATAAAAGAGGACCAGACGGGGACAAATCCGGCTCCGGGCGTGATTGCGACGAGTCCGACGACCAGACCGGTGCAGGCACCCACGAGAGTCGGTTTTCCGGTCTTGAGCGTGTCGATCAGCATCCAGGAAAGGAGAGCTGCTGCCGCTGAGATCGAAGTCGTCATAAAGGCATGCGCTGCAAGGCCATCCGCCGCGAGAGCGCTTCCGGCGTTGAAGCCGTACCATCCGAACCACAGAAGAGCCGCACCCAAAGCTACAAACGGAATATTATGGATGCGGTAAGAGGTCTGTTCGTAGCCTTTTCTGCGTCCGAGATAAATAGCAAGTACAAGAGCGCTCACACCGGAACTGATATGTACCACATTTCCTCCTGCAAAGTCCACGGAGCCGATAGAAGCGAGAAACCCGCCTTCCCCCCAGACCATATGCGCCATAGGATAATAAACAATGACTGACCAGAGAGCGATGAATGCGAACAGCGCCTTAAATTTTATCCTGCCAACCACTGCGCCGGTGATGAGCGCCGGTGTGATCATGGCGAACATCATCTGGAATGCCGCAAATACAAGATGAGGGATCGTATCTGAGTAAGGCCCCGCCTCCCAGCCTACGCCGTTTAACGCTGCCCATCGGAAATCTCCGAGGATCCCGCCGTGGTTCCCTCCAAAAGCAAGAGAGTAGCCGATGAGTGTCCACATGATAACAGACAGTCCCATGATAGAGACACATGCCATCATTGTGTTACAGACGTTTTTTCTCCGCACCAGCCCGCCGTAGAAAAAGGCAAGTCCCGGCGTCATGATAAATACAAGCGCCGTGCAGATCATCATAAATCCAGTGTTTCCTGTGTCCATAAAAATACCTCCCGTTCCTGTTGGAATATTGAAATAGAAAAAGACGCCCGATCCGGATAGGGCGGTTATCCCGTCTCCGTTATCAGACGTCTTTGTCATGCCGTAAGGATAGCAGAAGAAAAATTGAATGTCAAGAAAAAATTGTCGGTCAATTTTCGCTTTACAGCGGACTGTGTGATGATTTTCCATCGATCAGCTCTTCGTAAGTGACCCCGAAGACTTCACAGAGCGCTTTCAATTCAATATCCGTCACATATCTTTTGTTTGTCTCGATTCGGGTGATAACATTCTTGTCCATGTCATAGCCTGCAAGCTGAAGTTTATAAGCCAGGAGGCGCTGAGAAATATGATGTGCTTTTCTGAGCTCGATCAGGTTTTTGGCTATCAGATTTTTCTCCCCGCTTGATGTCTTTGGTTTTGGCATAATCCTGTCCTCGTCTTTCTTAAAATGTCTCGTTTTTTGCACCACTTTTATTGATTTTATAATTTCTGCCTCTTATAATTGGTTGTAAAAGTGATACAAAACGGAGCGGATCAATGAAAATTCAAAAAAATGTTGACAAAATATACAGGAATAAGTGCAATGAATGGAGAAGTGAACGGAAAAGGAAGCAAAAAGCCGGGATTATCCTGATAGCGGTATTTTTGCTGCTGTGTGGCGCGGGCAGCTGGTACAGAGAGTGGGGGAGAGAGAATACCGGCATACCGGATGCAGTGAGCAGCAGGACAGAAAATGGGGAATGCTTTTTAGATGTCATAGCAAATGCGGATAGGATTGAAGATACAGAGAAATTTGCCTGGTCTGTGATACAGATGTGCAGGGAGAATTCTTTTCGTTCGATCCGTTTGTCTACAGATCTGTACGGCTATCCGGAGCGTTTGGAGGTTAATGTCTATTTGCATCGGGAGGAGGTAAATAAAGTGAAGCCTGTGCTGCGGATCAGGTATGAGCCGGCAGAGGATTTTGCGCAGGGAGAGAGCGATGAAGAATATAATATAAAGGACCATGCAGAAAAATATAACCTTTATGTGGATGGGAAAGAGATTCCGTGCTATTATTATTGATAAGCTGAATGGCTGAAAATGTTGGGAAAACTAAGGAATATCCGGATGTGGGAGTACGCTTGTATGGAAAGATTTCAAGACAATATGAAATACTGCCTTGCAGATGCGCTGAAGCGGTGTATGAAACGGGCTCCCCTTGAGAAGATCACAGTGGGAGAAATAGCAGAGGAGTGCGGGACGGCGCGGCAGACATTTTATCGTCATTTTAAAGATAAATATGACCTTGTCAACTGGTATTTTGATAAGATCCTGCAGGAATCTTTTGAGCACATGGGGGAGGGGCGCACTGTTTTCGAGGGACTTGTCAATAAATTTCACTATATCGAAGAGGAGAGTTTGTTTTTTAAAACGGCATTTAAAAATGATGCCCAGAATAATCTGAGGGAGCATGATTTTCATCTCATTTTGGAGTTTTACACGGAGAGGATAGAGGGGAAGACAGGGAAAAAGATGCCTGATCATCTGAAGTTTCTTCTGGAAATGTATTGCCAGGGATCTATCTATATGACAGTACAATGGGTTCTGGGAAAGATCAAAGGCAGTCCGGAGGAGATGGCTGAGTCTCTTGTGGACGCGATGCCCGCCGAGCTTGGAGAACTGTTCAGGAAGCTGGAGCTTTTATAAAAAGCCGCCTCAGGTTTAAAAGGAGAAAATACAGGAGGCTGATCTGTTCGAAATGTGACAGATCAGCCCTTTTGTAACTTCCCATTTGTCCGGCAGATTGTTAAAATAAAATCAAGAAGAAAGGAGATTGATACCAATGGCAAACAGAATCATGCTTAATGAAACATCTTATCACGGCGCGGGCGCGATCCAGGAGATTGCTGCTGAGGCAAAAGCCAGGGCGTATAAAAAGGCGTTTGTGTGCTCGGATCCGGATCTGATTAAGTTTGGGGTAACGAAGAAAGTTACAGATGTACTTGACAATGAAAAACTTGCATATGAAATTTATTCTGACATCAAAGCAAACCCGACTATTGAAAATGTACAGCATGGAGTACAGGCGTTTAAAGGCGCCCAGGCAGACTACATTATCGCAATAGGCGGCGGTTCATCCATGGACACGGCAAAAGCGATCGGTATTATCATTGCAAATCCGGAGTTTGAGGATGTAAGGGGCCTTGAGGGGACAGCGCCTACAAAGAACCCATGCGTGCCGATCATTGCTGTACCGACCACAGCGGGAACAGCGGCTGAGGTGACGATCAACTATGTCATCACAGATGTTGAGAGAAAGAGAAAATTCGTATGTGTGGATCCGCATGACATGCCGGTGATCGCTGTTGTGGACCCGGATATGATGGCTTCCATGCCGAAAGGTCTGACAGCTTCTACCGGAATGGATGCCCTGACTCATGCGATAGAAGGATATACGACAAAAGCTGCGTGGGAGATGACAGATATGTTCCATCTGAAAGCGATCGAGATCATCTCCAAGTCTCTGAGAGGCGCTGTTGCAAACGAGAAAGAAGGACGGGACGGAATGGCGCTCGGACAATATATTGCAGGAATGGGATTCTCAAACGTAGGACTGGGTATAGCTCACTCTATGGCTCATACATTGGGCGCGGTATATGATACTCCTCACGGAGTTGCATGCGCGATGATGCTCCCGATCGTTATGGAGTATAATGCTGACTGTACGGGTGAGAAGTACCGTGAGATCGCGAGGGCAATGGGAGTCAGAGGCGTGGATGAGATGTCTGTCGAAGAGTACAGAAAGGCAGCTGTAGATGCTGTCCGCCAGCTTTCGATCGATGTCGGCATCCCGACAAAACTGGAGGCGGTCAAGGAAGATGATCTCCAGTTCCTTGCTGAGTCGGCCCATGCAGACGCATGCGCTCCCGGCAATCCGAAAGATGCCAGTGTGGAAGATTTAAAGGAACTGTTCCGTAAGATTATGTAGACGGGAACATATATGGCCCTGCCTGAGGGAAGGCGTGAAACCACCTTCCCTCAGGCAGGGCTTTTTTGTGCCGCGGTACTGGACGTAATGCCCGGGAAGAGTTAAAATCATAGTATGAAACTGGCAGTGCCAGAGAAGGGAGATGACCGGATGAGATCATTTGTCTATGTTATCACAGACCGGGCGGGCATTCATGCCAGACCCGCCGGGATCGTAGTGAAAGAAGCAAAAAAGTACGATTCAGAGATCAAAGTCAGCCTGGGGGAAAAGAGTGCGGACGCGAAGAGGCTGACAGAGCTTATGTCCATGGGTATCAGGTATGGAGATGAGATCACAGTGGAAGTAAGGGGCGAGGATGAAGCGGCAGCGTGCGCGGCCATTGAGACTGTGATGAAAGGAAATCTGTAAAAGGGAGGGTGTTATGGGAAATATTTGGCATGATATCAGTGAAGAGAGGATATTTCCGACAGATTTTATTTCTGTGATCGAGATATCCAAGGGAAGCAAGAAAAAATATGAGCTTGACAAAGAGACGGGGTATATCATCTTGGACCGGGTGCTCTATACGTCCACCCACTATCCTATGAACTATGGTTTTATCCCTCGTACGCTTGGAGATGACGGCGATCCGCTGGATGTGCTTGTTATGTGTTCGGAACCTCTGGAGCCCCTTACGCTCGTGCGCTGCTATCCGATCGGTGTCATGAAGATGACCGACGGAGGGGCGGGAGATGAGAAGATCATCGCGATTCCCTGGGCGGATCCTACATATGAGGCATATACGGACATCTCAGAGCTGCCGAAGCATATTTTTGACGAGATCAGGCACTTCTTTACTGTATATAAGGACCTGGAAGGAAAGAAGACAGCAGTGAATGAATTCGATGGAGCGCTGGGCGCAGTCCAGGTCATCGAGGAATGTATTGACAGATATAAGGAAAAATACGGAAACCAGACAGAGGAGGAATAACATCATGGAAAAATTCAGCGACAACATAAAAAAAGTAATACTTGCGGGTATCGGCGCGGTCGCGGTCACAGCGGAAAAGTCAAAAGATCTTCTGGACGAAATGGTGGAGAAAGGCGAGCTGACTGTGGAGCAGGGCAAGGTGCTCAATGAAGAATTAAAGCATAATATCAAAAAAACTGTAAAAGAGAAAGTGGCGGCGGTAAGGCCGGCGGGTGCGGAAGACCTGTCTGCAATGCTGGATCAGATGACACCTGAGCAGATCGCGGCGCTTAAAGAACAGATCCGGAAGAAAGAGGCTGCCGGACAGGATAATCCGGATAATACAGAGCAATGAGCAGGATAGAACCGATTGAATATAATTCAAGGCTCCGGGAAATCACGGCAGTTCTCCGGAAGCATAATATTACGCGCGGCGTGACGCCGAAAAAACTCCGGGAGATCCTGGAGGATCTGGGACCAACCTTTATCAAGCTGGGGCAGATTATGTCCATGCACTCGGATATTCTGCCGAAAAGATATTGTGATGAACTTATGCGCCTCCGGACTGAGGTGACTCCTATGCCTTTTGAGGACGTAATTTCTGTGATCGAGGAATCTTATGGAAGGTCATGGAAAAGAGTGTTTGCCTCCATAGAGGAAAAACCGCAGGGATCAGCGTCCATTGCACAGGTACACCGCGCGGTATTAAGAAACGGTGAGGATGTCGTGGTCAAAGTCCAGCGCAGAGGGATTTATGAGAAGATGGCAAGGGATATCGCGCTTCTCCACAAGGCCGTAAAGCTGATGCCCCCTGTGAGCATCAAGGGTATGGCTGACTTGGACCTGGTGCTTGATGAGTTGTGGTCAGTCACCCGTGATGAGATGAATTTTCTCACAGAAGCAGCTAACATGGAAGAGTTTGCCCGAAGAAACAAGGATGTCAATTTTGTGGGCACTCCGGCTCTGTATCAGCAGTATACAACTGTAAATGTACTGGTGATGGAGTATATAGACGGGTGCGGGATCGATGACAAAGAGTCGCTGATCGAACAGGGATATGACCTGAAGGAGATCGGCAGCAAGCTGGTCGACAATTATATCAAACAGGTCATGGATGACGGGTTCTTCCATGCGGACCCGCATTCGGGAAACGTAAAGATCAGGGATGGAAAGATCATCTGGATCGATATGGGAATGATGGGCAGGCTCACAGAGCATGATCGGGAGATGATCGGAAAAGCTGTGCAGGGCATAGCTCTGGGGGATGTAGGTCTGATTCAGCAGGCGGTGCTCGGCATCGGGGAATTCAAAGAGCGTCCGGATCAGAGAATGCTGTATGAGGATATCGACGGGCTTCTCATGAAATACGGCAGCGTGGACATGGGGCAGATCAATGTGGCAGAAGTCATGACTGACCTGATGGATGTTATGAAGGATAATAAGATAAAAATGCCGCACGGGCTGACCATGCTGGCGAGAGGTCTGACTCATATGGAGGGGGTCCTGGCGGATATTGCGCCGGACATTAATATGGTCGAGATCGCCGCCGCACATATGTCAGGAGAATTCTTCCGGCATCTGGATATTAAAAAGGAGCTGAAGAGCAGTGGTAAGAGCGTCCTCCGCTCGTTCCGGAAAGCTCTGGATATCCCTTCGATGATATCTGACATGATGAGCGGCTATCTGAAGGGGCAGGCGAAAGTTAATCTGGACCTTCAGGTCACAGATGATCTGGCTGCTCTTCTCCGCCGCCTTGTCAGAAATATTGTTATGGGGCTGTGGGTCATGGCGCTCCTGATCAGTTCCAGTATTATCTGTACCACGGATATGACGCCCAAGATACTGGGGATTCCGGCGCTCGGCGCGTTTGGGTACATGCTGGCATTTGTGATCGTGATGTATGTATTTATTAAACACCTGCTTTCCAGAAAATGAAAATGTTCAGGTGGATAAAAGAAATAATAAAATTAAGAAAGACAGATAAAAATGAAAAAAGATAGAAAAAATCCTTTGGTCAAGAGTTTTGGATATGCGTTTGAAGGCATATGGGCATGCATCCGTAAGGAGAGAAACATGAAGATCCACTGCCTGGCGGTCATTCTTGTGACATTGACCGGGACATTGCTGCAGATCAGCGCGCCCGAGTGGTGCGTCTGTCTGCTGCTGTTTGCGCTGGTGGCATCGCTTGAGCTGGTGAATACGGCTGTGGAAGCGGTTGTTGACCTTGTGACGGAGGAAAAGAAACCTCTGGCTAAGCTTGCTAAGGATACTGCGGCCGGGGCGGTACTCTTTTCTGCGATTGTATCAGTGATCATAGGATGTATCATTTTCCTGCCATATCTATTGGAACTGGCAGAGAAGTTGTGATACAATAGCAGAGTATGAAAGCAGCAGGGCGGATCAGGAAATTCCGCTTGATACGGAAAGGAAAGACAGGACAATGAATGATAACAGTACAACAGTGACAAAGCAGGAAACTCTCGCGGCTCTCAGAACTCCCGGGGAATTATATGTGATAATGTCAGGGGCAACCAGACTGCCTTTTGTATTCTGCGACGAGGAGACTTTTGATGACGAAATTTTCCTTTATTACAGGGCGGATGATGCTAAGGAAAAGGCGAAAGAGCTTCAGGGAAAAAGGTATGCTTCGGCAGTGGTGAAACTGGAGGATAAACAGCTCCTTGCATTTTACACCAGTCTGTATACAATGGGGGTAAACTGCCTTGCTGTAAATAGCGGCACGGATACCGAGATAAGTATACAGCTCTCAGATCTTGTGATCCGCAGGAAACCGGAGGAGCTGCCGGAAGGAAAGCGTCCGGTTGAAAATCCTGCGCTTCATCTCACGGCAATCTATTTCATGCAGGAGATGCGCAGGCAGGCGGAGCCCCAGCCGACAGAGGAATTAAACAAGCTTCAGGAGGAGCTTCTGGCGCATTATGGAAAAGGAACTTTTGTTGCAGCAGTCCGGGAGGATGGTCAGGTTCCGATCTTGAAACAGAAGGATGGATCGATATACCAGCCGCTGTTTACGGATATGCTGGAATTCCAGAAATTTGCCCGCGGAGAGAAGATGAAGATGGCTGTGATCCCTGCTGCGAAGATTCCGGAAATCTTGGTCGGAGAGGCAAAAGGGGTCGTTATTAATCCGTTTGGAGTAAACGTACAGCTTCAGGTGGCGAAAAGAAAGAAGCCGGCTCAGGACGCATAATAAGGATGTATGATATATGTGACGGAAGTCCGGCTTACAAGACGGGAGGAGAAAATGTCAATACCAGTATACATAAGAAAAGAATATTTCAGAGCAGTGGATCTTACGGACAAGAGCGCTCATATACTGGAATTCCATTACCGCCCTGAGACAGTGGACGTATATGAGAAGGGGCTTTCTGTCTTTCATATGCATTATTTATTGGAAAGCAAGACCAGGGCTGAGATTGTCGAATTCTACCTTACTGATTTTGCGTTGAGAGGGAAAGGGTATGGTACGGCTTGTATGCGTGAGATCATTGACCAGTTTGGAAAAAAAGGTGTCACTATGGTCACTGCTCCGAACGGATATGAGCTTGCTCCTTTGGGGTATACAGGACCCGATCAGTACAGGAAGCTGATCGCAGGTTTTTATGAAAAAACGGGCTTCTCCATCAGCGGGGACGGCGACATTGCCATGAAGATACTTGGATAAGATGAAAGCAATATGATTCTGTGAAAACTGCACATTTTTACAATAAGAATTTAGGCAATAATCCCAAATTGACATTTATGAGATAAAGTGCTTATACTAAATACATAAATCGAATACGCAAGATAGTGTGTTACTGTAAGGCAGGCATAAACTATCCTTTTTACATACCATATTTAAGGTTAAAAAGGAATTAGTTTATGCTTTTTTTGCGTGTAAGCACAAAGCCGCGCGCCAAAAGGAAGAGATGCGTCGGAAAGCTCGCTTTCCAGAGCATCTATTCCTTTTGGCATAGGGCGTGAGCCCGCGACCGAGAGGAAGCGAAGCGAAATCGAGGTGCGCACGGCTGTACGGAGGGAAAATCCATAGGGCGTGTACCTTCAGCGTGTTCGAGAAGATGAAATTCCATTAAGAGGAGGAAAAGGTATGAAAGACAAGATTTTCGGGGTGCTGCAGAGGGTCGGACGCAGCTTTATGCTCCCCATCGCCATTCTTCCGGTGGCGGGACTTCTGCTTGGGATAGGAAGTTCTTTTACTAATGCGACCATGATAGAGACTTACGGGCTTCAGGCAATTTTGGGTGAGGGGACGGTTCTCAATGGTCTTCTCACGATAATGAGCAAAGCCGGAAGCGTAATCTTTGATAACCTGCCGCTGATCTTTGCTGTAGGTGTGGCTATCGGCATGGCAAAAAAAGAGAAAGAGGTTGCGGCTCTTGCGGCAATGATCTCCTTCTTTGTCATGCATGTTTCCATCAATGCAATGCTTGTCCTCAGAGGGGATATACTTGCGGACGGAAGCCTTGCGGATCATGTTCTGGGTGGAACGGTGGCTCAGATGTGCGGGATCCAGACGCTTCAGATGGGTGTTTTCGGCGGAATCATCGTGGGACTCGGCGTTGCGGCTCTGCACAACAGGTTCTATAAGATCCAGCTACCAAATGCGCTTTCATTTTTCGGAGGGTCAAGATTTGTGCCGATCATTTCCACGATCACATATGTTGTGGTAGGCATTGCGATGTATTTTCTCTGGCCGTTCGTACAGGACGGGATCTATGCCCTTGGCGGACTGGTGACCGGGACAGGATATTTTGGGACCCTGATCTTTGGTATTATCAAACGTGCGCTGATCCCTTTCGGACTGCATCATGTGTTCTATCTCCCGTTCTGGCAGACTGCGGTCGGCGGCTCCATGGAGGTGGCTGGACAGCTCGTGCAGGGAGGACAGAATATCTTCTTTGCACAGCTTGCTGATCCTAGTACAGTGCATTTCAGTGCAGACGCGACAAGATATTTTTCCGGGGAATTTATCTTTATGATCTTCGGCCTTCCAGGAGCAGCGCTTGCGATGTACAGATGTGCAAAACCGGAAAAGAAGAAACAGGCGGGAGGCCTCCTGCTTTCAGCGGCGCTGGCGTGTATGCTCACAGGTATCACAGAACCTCTTGAGTTTTCTTTCCTGTTTGTGGCGCCTATGCTTTTCGGAGTGCAGGTTGTGCTTGCGGGAGCTGCGTATATGATCGCGCACATATTGAATATTGCGGTAGGACTTACCTTTTCCGGCGGCTTTCTGGATCTATTCCTGTTCGGTATCCTTCAGGGAAATGAAAAGACAAGCTGGGTGCTGATCATTCCGGTGGGAGTGATATATTTTATCCTATATTATGTGATCTTCTCATTCCTGATCAAGAAGTTTGATCTGAAGACACCGGGACGTGAAGATGATGATGCGGAGACCAAACTGTTTACAAAAGCGGATTATCAGGCGAAGCAGGGAACGGCAGGAGGCTCGTCGGGAGCGGGCGCGGACAGCGGAGATGAAAAGAGCGTACTGATCACGCGGGGACTTGGAGGAAAGAAAAATATTTCTGATGTAGACTGTTGTGCTACAAGGCTGAGGTGTACTGTGGTGAAGTCGGAGCTTGTAAATGAGGATATCCTGAGGGCAACGTCTCCTTCGGGGATTATCCGCAAAGGCCAGGGAATCCAGATTATCTACGGACCGTCTGTATCGGTGATCAAATCCAACCTTGAGGATTATCTGGAAACGGCGCCGGATGAAGAGTATACGGAAGGAATTGAAGCCTCGGATGGTCAGGAGAGAAGCGGTAACGCGGCAGGGCGCGCATCAGTCAGCGGCGAGCCTGATACAGTGGAAACCGGAGAGAGAACAGTCGGTTCTGTGAAAAAGGTGCTCTTAAGTCCGGTCAGAGGAGAGGCTGCGCCGATCACAGAGGCTTCTGACGAAGCATTTGCGGGTAAGATGATGGGTGACGGTTATATAATAAGACCGGACGAGGGAATGGCGTATGCGCCGGAAGATGCAGTGGTATCTTTTGTATTTCCGTCAAAGCATGCCGTGGGTCTGATGGGCAGCGACGGCGTGGAGTATCTCATTCACATCGGTGTTGATACGGTGAATCTGAACGGAGAAGGATTTGAAGCGTTTGTAAAAGATGGAGATCAGGTAAAAAAGGGTGACAAACTGATTGGTTTTGATATAGAATATATAAGGGAGCACGCTAAATCCGATGAATGCATTATCGTATTCACCAGTCTTAAAGAAGGTGAGGAAATCCGGCTGACAAAGCCGGGCAAAGTGGATAAGCTGGGTGAGGCGGCTGAGATTGTTTCGTTTAACTGAGACATTATGATCCCCTGCTCCTGCTGCGACAGCAGTGGGAGCAGGGGATTTTGTCAGCAGAAAGAATCAATGGGGGACAGTTTATGTATCGGATCATTAAAGTATTAAATAATAACGGGATCCTTGTGTATGACAATGATACGGGAAGGGAGATGATCCTGCTGGGAAACGGCGTGGGGTTCGGGAAACGGCCTGCTCAGCAGATTGGCAGCCTGCCGGGCGCAAAGGTCTATACTCTCGTGAACAGGCAGAAACAGCATTCCGTCCTTCAGGTGGTGAATGGGATCCGGCCGGAGTTCATAGAGGCGGCGGGACGGATCATTGACGAGGCGGAGAAAATGTTTCGGAATGTCAGCAGGGATATCCTCCTGCCTATGGCGGACCATATTGCCCTTGCGGCAAAACGGGCGGAGGAAGACCGCCAGATCCCCAATCCCTTTACTCCGGATATCCGGGTGCTCTTTGAGAAGGAATACGCGGCAGCTCTGAAGGGCAGGGAGATCATACGGGAGCTGACCGGCTGTGAGATATCAGAGGATGAAGTGGGGTTCATTACACTCCATATTCATGCCGGCCTTTCGGATGAGCAGGTGTCTGAGGCGCTGGAGACGGCCCGCATCATAGACGAAGGGATTTCTATAATCGAAGAGGCGTTCGGTCAGGAGTTTGAGGAGGATTCGCTGGCATATACAAGACTAATGAGCCATCTGTATTATATGGTGGCAAGGACCAGGAAAGGTGAGTCTGCAAAGGCGGATTTTAATGACTTTATTTTTGTCAATTATCCTTATACGGGAAAGGTGGCGGAGGAAGTGTGCAGCTATATGTCCCGCCAGCTGAAAAAGAATGTGGCGAGGGAGGAGATCGGGTTCCTGGCGATCCATATCCAGCGGGTGATCGACCCTGAAGCAGTGTAAAATATCTTTCATACAGAACTAAAATACAGGTCAGATAAGGAGGACAGCATGTACAAGATATTGATAGTCGAGGATGACCTGGCAATGGCGCAGGCAATACAAAAAGAGATGAGAATGTGGGGAAATGAAGCGGAATATGTACAAGATTTTCAGAATGTGCTGACCATATTCACGGAATATGATCCTCATCTTGTACTTATGGATATTACGCTCCCTTTTTATAACGGATACCACTGGTGCAGCGAGATACGCAGGATCTCAAATGTGCCGGTCATATTTATCTCTTCCGCATCGGATAATATGAATATCATTATGGCGGTAAACATGGGCGGCGATGATTTTATCCCTAAACCGTTCGATCTGAGCGTCCTCACGGCAAAAGTACAGGCTGTACTGAGGCGGACTTATGACCTTGCGGGAAAGATCCCGGTGCTTGAGCACAGGGGAGCGATCCTGAATCTGTATGATACAACGCTGACATTTGAGGGCAGGAAGATCAGCCTGACAAAAAATGAATTTCGGATCCTGCAGACACTGATGGAGAACAAGGGGAGGATTGTGAGCAGGGAGACTCTGATGACCAGATTGTGGGAGACGGATAATTATATAGAAGAAAATACGCTGACCGTGAATATTGCCCGGCTGAGAAAGAAGCTTGAGAAAGCCGGACTTATGGATTTCATTACCACAAAAGTGGGGGAAGGCTATATCATACAGCAGTCATAGGGCGGAACCCGGAAATGGAGGAGAAGAATGAAACGGTTTTTGAGATATATGTATGATTTCCGGGGCGTATGCATATGGGCGGTCTTAAGCGGCGCGGTGTTTGCTGCTGTCTTTGCGCTCTATGGGATCCGAATGGAGGCAGCGTGGTATCCGATTCTGATAACCGCCCTGTTCGGCGTGATTATGCTGGCAGCAGGATTTGTACGCTATGATAAGAGGCGCCGGAATATGGAGAGGATTCTTTCATCCGACGGGATTTTCCCTGATGCTGCGGATATCCTTCCAAAGGCGGAGAGCCTTGAGGAAGAGGATTATCACGAGCTTCTGGGCAAAATGGAGGCGGCATTCAGAAAGAAAAAAGGAGAATGGGATGCGTCGCGCCGGGATATGGATGATTACTATGCGACATGGGTGCATCAGATCAAAGCCCCTATCGCAGTCATGAAAGTAATGCTGCAACAGGAAGACACGCCGGAGAACAGGGAGCTCTCGGCAGAACTCTTCAGGGTAGAACAGTATGCGGAGATGGCGCTATGCTATGTGCGGCTCGGGGAAGGCGCGTCAGATCTTGTGATCCAGGAGTATGATCTGGATACGATCATAAGGAAGGCTGTGCGCAAATATGCGGGGCAGTTCATCAGGAGAAGGATCCGCCTCGTCTATGAGGGAACCGCTGTCCGAGTAATAACGGACGAAAAATGGCTGTCCTTTATCATAGAGCAGCTTCTGTCCAATGCGGTAAAATATACCTCGGAAGGTTCTGTGACGATTGCTGTAGAAGACGGTAAAAAGCTTTCGGTCACGGATACGGGGATCGGAATCTCGCCGGAAGATATGCCGCGCATTTTTGAGAAAGGATATACCGGGTATAATGGCAGACTGGATAAGAAATCGACGGGGATCGGGCTCTATCTGTGCAGAAAGGCGGCAGAAAAGCTGGGACATGTTCTGACGGCAGAGTCTGAGCCGGGAAAGGGCAGCAGGTTCACCATAGATCTGGAGTCGTATCCGTTCCGGGCGGAATAATGAAACGGAGCGGCCGGGTGAAATACCATCCGAAAATCCTGTATTACAATAATGTCACATGAGACAGGCGGAATGTCACCGGATTCGATGTCAGCCGCCTGTCTTTCTTTGCTATACTGTTTCCAGACAAGAGTAAAGGAGGAGCATAACAAATGGCTGTTTTGGAAGTGAAAAATCTAAAGAAAATATACAGGCCGCGTTTTGGAGGCAATCAGGTGCAGGCGCTTTCCTGCGTTAATTTTTCCGTGGAGGAAGGGGAATATGTGGCGATCATGGGAGAGAGCGGCTCCGGCAAGACAACGCTTTTAAATATCATGGCTGCTCTTGACAAGCCGACTGAAGGAGCGGTCTATCTGGACGGGAAGCCGCTCTCGGATATCAAGGATAAGGATATCTCGGAATTCCGCCGTGATCATTTGGGATTTGTGTTTCAGGAGTTCAATCTTCTGGATACGTTTAATGTAAGGGATAATATCCTTCTGCCGCTGGTGCTCAAGGGAACGCCCCACAGGAAAATGCTGCAGCGCGTTGTCCCCCTGGCGGAAGAATTGGGTATCGCGCAGCTTCTTGACAAATACCCTTACGAGATTTCGGGAGGGCAGAAACAGAGAACCGCAGTGGCAAGGGCTCTGATCACTGACCCGAGACTGATCCTTGCAGACGAACCTACGGGTGCACTGGACTCGCGTTCGACAGATGAACTGCTTTCTTTGTTTGCAAAGATCAATGAACAGGGGCAGACGATCCTGATGGTAACGCATTCCGTGAAAGCGGCAAGCCGCGCGGGCCGGGTGCTCTTTATCCGGGACGGCGAGGTGTACCACCAGGTATACAGGGGGGCAATGTCGGATGAGCAGCTCTATCAGAAAATTTCGGATACGCTGACTATGCTTGCGACAGGCGGTGAGAGACGATGAGGAAAGGTTTTTATTTAAAGCTTGCGGCGGAAGGAATATCAAAAAACAGAAAATTCTATTTTCCGTATATCCTGACCTGTATCTGTATGGTGATGATGTTTTATGTCGTGGCGTATCTTTCTATGAGCGCAGATTTTTCCGGAGTGTTCGGAGGAAATATGCTCCAGTCCATGCTGGGGTTCGGAGTTTTTGTTATCGGGATCTTTTCCCTGATCTTTCTATATTATACAAATTCTTTTCTGATCCGAAGAAGACAGAAAGAATTCGGCCTGTATAATATACTGGGTATGGGAAAAAGGAATCTGGTAAAGATCCTTCTGTGGGAAAACGTGCTGACTGCTGCAGCTTCCATTGCGGCGGGATTGATATTCGGCATCTTGTTTTCCAAGCTTGCAGAGATGGCGGCGATGAAGATCCTTGGAGGGAAAACGGGGTTTGACATGCATATTGCACTCGAGCCGATTATGTGGACCGTCCTTCTCTTCCTGGCAATCTCTCTTCTGATCATGCTGAGGATGGTAGTCTCTATTTTCAGGCTCCGGCCGGTCGAGATGCTCCGCAGTGAGAGGACGGGCGAGAAGCCTCCGAAGGCAAACTGGCTGATTTCGCTTTTTGGCGCGGCGCTGCTTGGAGCCGCTTATTATATGGCGGTGGCTGTGCTCGATCCCATGACTGCAATGGTCCTGTTCTTCCTGGCTGTGGTCATGGTCATCCTCGCTACGTATTTTCTCTTTATCGCAGGGTCTGTGGTACTCTGCCGCATGCTGCAGAAGAATAAGAAATATTACTATAAGACAAAACATTTTATCTCGCTTTCATCCATGACGTACCGCATGAAGCGGAACGGTGCGGGTCTGGCTTCGATCTGCATCCTGTCTACAATGGTGCTTGTTACGGTATCGTCAACTACATGTCTGTTTGCACAGTCGGAGGATGCGGTGAGCAAACGTTATCCGCATGATCTGCTTGTGCAGATCAGTTTTGCAGACCGGACGGGCCTGAACAATGAAGATACAGAGCCGTATATCAGCGCGGTGGAAGACGTGCTGGCAGAACATGGAGAGACAGCGGATAATCTTGAAGATTATTATATGTACAGCCTGACTGTTTACCAGTTCGGGACAGAATTTCTGATCGACCTGAACAAGGGGGAGAAGAACGGACAGACAAATCTGGACACAGGGGAACTCCGGGGAGTCTATGTGCTCCCGCTGGAAGATTATAACCGTCTGACCGGATCAGATGCAGAGCTGGCGGATGATGAAGCACTTATATATCCGTACAAGATGGATTATGATTATGATACGGTATGCTTCGAGGGGTTTGGCACATGGAAAACAGAGAAGCTGGAACAGGAACCTTTCCGTATCGGGGAGGCAGATGCAAATGCGCTGGGGAGTTTGTTTGTCGTAGTGAAAGATGCTTCTGTTATGGAGGAGATGTGCCGGATAAAAAACGAATCTCTTGAAGGAGAAGGCGCTTCTTCGATCCAGCGGTGTTACAGTTTTGATATAGGATGCGGGGACGAGGAACAGTCAGAAATATATAATGAGATCTCAGATCGGTTCACGGTTCTGTCCAAAGAAGACGGCTCCGGGGATTATGTGTATTGGTATACAGAATCTAAGGCTGAGAGCCGGGCGGAATATGTTGCCCTTTTCGGCGGGCTTTTCTTCCTGGGAATCCTCCTGGGCGCTGTATTCCTCTTTGGAACCGTGCTGATCATGTATTATAAGCAGATATCGGAAGGCTATGAAGACCAGGATCGGTTTGATATTCTGATGAAAGTGGGAATGAGCCGGAAAGAAGTAAAACAGAGCATCAATTCTCAGGTGCTGACAGTATTCTTTCTCCCGCTGATCGCGGCAGGGATCCACCTGGCGTTTGCCTATCCGCTCATCTCCAGGATCATGAAGCTGATCTCGGCGGGGACGGATGAAAAACTTCTTCTGATCGTAACCGCATGCTGTTATCTTGTGTTTGCGTTGTTTTATGTGGTCGTATACTGGGTGACGTCTAAAAGTTATTATACGATCGTCAGCGCAAAACAGAAAGAACGATAAGGCGCCTTGCAGTCAGTGATTGTTATTCGGATAACATATAAAGTTCAGACAATTTAAGGATTTTCAAACAATTTACTGTCCAAATCTGATCTCGGTATGATATAATATATCCATAATATCAGCTGAGATAATGCTGAAGAAAATGGCAGCGGAATGTATTTCCGGCTGCCGGAAAATACAGCGATCCGCAGGGAGGAGTGACAGATATGATGCAACATACGATAATCACGATCGGAAGGCAGTTTGGAAGCGGAGGACATGAGGTGGGAAACCAGTTATCGGAAAGGCTGAACATTCCGCTTTATGACCACAATCTGATCCGGATGGCAGCGCAGGAACTTCGGATCAGCAATGAGGACGCGACCAAGGTAGACGAGACGGTACTCGGCAGATTCCTGTCCGCCTATGCTGCCAACAGTTTGGAATACCGTGCCTTTATTACAAGCGATGAGTCCGGGAAGCCTCTTACGGACCGTGTCTATGAAAGGCAGTCGGCGATCATACGGAAACTGGCGGAAAAGGGACCGGGCATATTCGTCGGGCGGTGCGCTGATTATATCCTCGGAGATTACACAAATTGTATCAATACGTTTATTTATGCATACAAAGAAGATCGGATCAGGCGTATCATGAAGCTTTATAAGCTGGAAGAGAAGCAGGCGCTGGACAAGATCAAGAAGACAGACCGGGAGAGGAAGCTGTACTATGAAGCCCGGACAGGCAGGGAGTGGGGCAGCATCGAGGCGAACAGCATGATGTTCAATGCAAGCCTGCTCGGTATTGACGGGGTGGTGGACGCGCTGGAGGCGATCTACCGGAAATGGGAGACGAGATAAAGCAATTGCGGAAATGTACTAAAAAGTGACAAAAAACGACAAATAACACATATGGAAGGACGCTGCGCGGAGGCTGGCTGCCCGAAGCAGCGTCTTTTAATTATTAAAAAAAACAGCGGTTCTTCACGGATTCTGGAGGTATATTGAGGAATGCGATTGAAGAAAATACAAAAATAGCAACAAATTTGTATTTTTTAACAACATTGTGGAGAATGCATTTACATTGTTGCTTTTTTAAGATATAAAAAGAGATAAGGGGCTGAAAGTTTGTGTTTTTTTACAGGGCGGGAGAAGGAGACAAAATATTAAAGTAATATTAACCAAAATTCAGTAAAAATTCAGAGAAGAATTTTGGATAAAATTACAACATCTCTTTCGTTTGGCATATTTAACAGCACAGGAAAAGAAATCACAGATGATGCTTCACCACAGTTTAATGTGTGGAGCCTTTTTATCGGTCCCACGGCCGCCAGGTGCGGCTGGAGGGACCGATATTTCTATAAAAGGCTTTATAGAAGAAAGGGGGAATGTTCCGCAGGGGAATTTTATAAATATTTTTAGAAATAAAGGAAAGGAGAAAAGATGAAAAAGATCAGAAAAGCGGGAGCATGGCTTCTGGCAGGAGCTATGACTGTCTCCACTTTTGCTTATGCGGTGCCGTCTACAGTACAGGCAGCCGATGGATTTACCGGAGTGCTTAATAAAGTAGACAGTGTGGATGCAGATGGAAATGTCGTGGAGATCTCTTTCAATGACGAGGCTGTAAAAGGTCGTATTACATTCCTGGAAAACGGTGTTTTCCGCTACAATGTAGATCCGTCAGGTGAATTCAGCGAGTATGCAAAAGTCAGAGGCGGCTATCCCGACACAGGAAAGATTCAGGCTCAGCCTGATGATTCAGACCGCTATTCAAAGCCGGCGGCTGATGTTAAATCAGATGATGAGAAGTTTACGATCACAAATGAGGATGGGGATACAACCATCGAATTTGATAAAGATACGGCAAAAATGACGGTCAAGACAGGTAATAAGGTCGTGATGGAGGAGGAAACGCCTCTTAATATCGGCAGCTCCAGCACAGTCCAGACTCTTGTCAAACATGATGCGACAAATTACAGTAACAGCCTTTCGGAGCAATTCTTCGGAGGCGGAACACAGAACGGACGCTTCGTACACACAGGCGAAGTCATTAATATCGCCAATGAGAGTAAATGGAATGACGGAAACGTTTCGTCTCCGAGCCCGTTCTACTACACGACAAACGGATACGGGGTACTGCGCAATACATGGCAGAACGGCTCTTATGATTTTGGGGCAACAGACGGCGATGTAGTGACAGCGACTCACAATGAAAATGAGTATGATGCGTATATCTTTGTATCCTCAGGCACAGACGGTTCAACGGTGAGCGAGGACCTGCTTGACGGATATTACAAAGTGACCGGCAATCCGGCCCTTCTGCCGGAATATGGCTTCTACCTCGGTCATTTGAACGCGTATAACCGTGATGCGTGGTCGGACACAGCAGCTGAAGGCTACGGCGGCTGGACGATCAAAGGAAATGCTCCTTATACGTCAGCGGGCACGACGACATATGAAGCCGGGGGAACTGATTTCGAAATAAAAGAAAACCAGCAGGCGGAAACCCTCAATGGAACCGGACCGAAAGTTTCTACGGACAATGTGCCAAGTGGCGTGACGTATGATAGGAAATGGTCGGCTCAGGCTGTGCTTGACGAGTATCTCGATTATGACATGCCGTTTGGTTTCTTCCTGCCGAACGATGGTTATGGAGCAGGATACGGACAGAATGGTTACAATATGACCGGAGGAGTTAATCCGGACGGCAGCAGTTCTGAGGCACGTCTCGCGGCAGTGGCGGCAAACGTTGAAAACTTGGAAGTCTTTGCGAAATATGCTGATAGCAGGGGCGTTGCAACCGGTCTCTGGACACAGAGCAATCTGAAACCGGATTCCAACAACAATACTTACTGGCATGTTCTCCGTGACTTTGAGGCGGAAGTTACAGCGGGTGTAACGACTCTTAAGACAGACGTTGCATGGGTGGGAGCCGGATACTCCTTCCAGTTAAGCGGCGTAAAGGATGCTTATGAAACAGTTACAGACATTCAGAATATTCGTCCGAACATTATTTCCCTTGACGGATGGGCTGGATCCCAGCGCTACAATTCTGTATGGACAGGCGACCAGACAGGAGGAAACTGGGAGTATATCCGCTTCCATATTCCGACCTTTATTGGTCAGTCATTAAGCGGTAACCCGAATATCGGTTCTGATATGGACGGTATCTGGGGCGGCGATCCGGTCATTGCTACGCGGGATTACCAGTGGAAGAGCTTTGCACCGCAGATGCTCGACATGGATGGCTGGGGAAGATATGCGAAAGGACCGTACGTTCACGGCGATCCGTACACAGGCGTCAGCCGTATGTACCTGAAGCTCAAGGCAATGATGATGCCTTACATTTATACGAACGCTTACGCGGCGTCAAATATCGATACAGGGAATGACGATACAGGTCTTCCTATGATGAGGGCGATGTTCCTTGAGTTCCCGGAAGAATCCTATGCTTATACAAACGCAGGGTCTAAATACCAGTATATGTGGGGCGAGAACCTGCTGGTTGCTCCGCTGTATCAGAATACACAGGCTGATGACATGGGCAACGACATAAGAAACGGTATTTATCTTCCGGGCGGAGAGGACACGATCTGGATCGACTACTTTACAGGTGACCAGTACCGCGGCGGACAGGTGTTAAACAACTTTGACGCTCCACTGTGGAAGATCCCACTCTTCGTAAAGAATGGCGCAATTATCCCGATGTACGCAGAGCACAATGTAGCAGATCCCGCAGCTGACAATGGTGTGGACAAGACACAGCGTATTATTGAGTTCTGGCCAGACGGCGATTCAGATTTCAGCGCAATCGAGGACGATGGTACATATGTCAGCAACACTACGAGCGAGGTTGACGGATACGGTACGGTTGACGACGTTGATTACGGCGATCATGTGACGACAAAATATACGTCAAGCGTGAAAGACGGAACTGCAACGCTGACAGCTGAAAAGTCAGAGGGCAGTTATGAAGGATATAGTAAGGAAAAGAAGACGACATTTGTTGTAAATGCTTCCGAAGAGCCGACGTCAGTAGAGGCATATAATGGCGAGAATAAACTGGAAGCGGCTGAGGCAGAGAGCAAAGATGCGTTTGACGCTGCTGTGCCGGAAGCTGGCCATTATGTATACTTCTATGATGCACGCCCGGAGATCGAGACCTTTGCTTCTGATACAGAAACAGAGATTGCCGCAATGGTGAAAGGCGTGGAAGTTTCCGGAAAGCTCTATGTCAAGTTTGCAGAGACTGATACACAGGAGAATGCGCAGAAGCTTGTCATTGGGGGATTTGTAAATGAAGGCGAACTGAATGGAACAGAGCTCAATGAAAGCCTTCAGGCTCCGACATTGAGTGAAAATGAGGAGGCAAGAACACCTACGAGCATTACCCTTACATGGCCTCAGAGCGCGGATGCGACAGGGTATGAGATCCTTGTTGACGGAGAGGTCGACGGAGAGGGCAATGTGACAAGCGGCATGATCAACTCTGTACCTGCTGTTGAAGGAGAGACAGGTTCTTTCACACATACGGATCTGGATTACGCTTCAGAGCATACTTATTATATCCGCTCCGTAAATGCAGAGGGACATTCCGCATGGAGCAGCCCGTTGACGACTCAGTCCGCGGAGGATCCCTACAGGCTTACCCCAGATGTAACGGCTGACCAGGTTATATGGGAAGGCGCTATCTATGGCAACCATAATGCGATCCTGGCGTTTGACCAGACATTGCAGACGGGGGATGCAGGATTCCACTCTGACGGCAATTCCATCGGACAGAAGCTGACCGTTGATTACGGCAATGCGTATGTACTGGATTATGTGGAGTATTATCCGCGTGATGACGCCGGAAACGGTACGGTAACCCAGATGAGGGTGGAGACAAGCCTTGACGGTGTGAACTGGATTCAGCACGGCGATCAGACAGATGCGGATGGAAATAAATACTTCCAACTGGCACAGGATGCGACAACGAAAAAACTGGATCTGGGCGATCCGAATACAAGTGCCGGATCAATCGGGGCGCGTTATATCCGTTTTACTCCGCTGGCTTCGGTAGGTAATTTCTTCTCAGCGAGCGAGCTGAAAGTGTATACGATCGATGGCGGTGTCGGTTCAGCGGACAAACCGTTCCGCGCAGGCAATACTACTGGGGCCGGAATGAGCGAGCCTACGGAAGAGACATTCAGGAGTATGTTCCAGAAAAATTCGTCTGCCCATAAGTCATCCAAGGATCCCAACTGGGTGGGAGAGATCCAGGAGGTGTTCGGTGATATTAACTTCAATGGCATCTCCGATATCTGGGATTATGCGTTTACTGCATTTTATGTTGATGGAGGTACTCAGAAAACAGGCGATGTAGCAGGCGATATCCTGCTGCTGCCAAGCGCGACAGAGATCAAAAATGGAGATACGTTTACGATCAGCGTGACGGCAATCGATGTACAGAACCTGAACGCTTACGGATCTATTATCAATTATGATCCGGATAAGCTGGACTACATGGGGACTACATATGACGGAACCAGCGCTATGTATGTGCAGGGAATGACCGGAAATATTACTTATGATGACGGAACTGCATATATCAACCACAATGCAATCAATATGGGCGACAAGCCGCTGGTCAATGGTTCCAAAGTACTGGCGACTATTACGATGCAGGCCAAGACAGATATTACGCTGAATGACGTGACAGATGTGGGAAGCGATGATTTTGTCATTGACCTGTCGACTGTAACGCTGATGGGACCGACTTTTACTGTCAAGGAGAGCAAGGCGGTTACAGAGGTAGAAATACCGGAGATCATTACAGAGGGACGGATTCCGAATGAGTGGATCGTGAATGCTGTGGCGAAGACCACAGGACCGAATGAAGGGGCTGGCGGCAGTGATGATATCAGTTACAGCCTGGACCAGAATCCGGATACATATACGAATAGCAACTATAACAATCCGGAGATCGGAAAGCCTCAGCAGTATGATTTTGAACTGAATGATACGATCCTTCTTGACAAGGTGCGTATCCTGCCAAGATCGAATCTTGCAGGAGCACCGAACAGTGTTATCGTATCTGTCAGCACGGACGGACAGTCCTACCAGGAAGTGTTTAATGGCAGCATCGATGATAAGACTGCCGAATTTAAAGATGTCGATTTTGACAATGTGGAAGCACGCTATGTAAGGATTGTAATGGATTCTGCGAGTGCGACTGTTGTCACTACCGCAGAGGTCGAGCTGATCATGGCTGCAGCGGAAGAGTTAACGGGAATTGCGGCTGCTGATACGGCATCAAAGGAAATCCATGTCGGATATCTCGGAAATGTAGATGCAGTGATCAGTCCGGAAAACTATCCGAACCCGTATTTCACAGCGGAGAGCAGTGACGAGAGCATTGCCCGTATCATTACTTTAACTGACGAAAACGGCGGTCCGGTATACAAAGTCCTCGGCGTGAAAGAAGGAAATGTGAAGATCACCCTGACTTCAGCGGCAGACGAAAATATTACCTGTAAGTATGACCTGGCCGTGCTTGGCGGACCGGACAAGACGGACCTGAAGGAAGCAATCCAGGCAACAGACGGAGTAGTAAAATCGATCTATACGACGGATTCTTATGCGGCATACAAGGCGGCTAGAGATTATGCGCTTGAGATAGACGGTAAAGGAGAAGCGAGCCGCGCCGAAGTGGAAAAGGCAACGTCAGATCTTCTGAGCGCTTATGAGGCGCTGGAGGTCCAGCCGGTTGATGAATCCCTGATTCTCAAGGAAAGCATTGTGACAGGCGGAGAGGCATTGTACAGCGAGAGTAATACATATGACAAGATGTTTGACAAAGATGAGTATGGAGAACCTAACCTTAACACCTACTGGGAGTCCCCGTATGGCGGAGAGAATGCAAAACTGCCGCAGGATGTTGTGCTCACGTTAGCGGATTCATACCAGCTTGAGCAGGTAAGCTTTACATCCCATACGATCCAGAACGGCGGCGTGACAAAATATACGGTTTCCGTAAGCCTGGATGGTAAGTCGTGGACTGAGGTTGCGAGCGGAACAGTGGATGCAAATGCATACAAGCAGGGGCAGAATGTACGCGTAGATGCAAGGTTCGCTCCGGCAGACGCGAAGTATGTGAAGTTCACAGTCGAAGGCGCAGTTGGAAGAGTCCCAGAAGAAGACAATATGTACGGACGTATCGCGGATATGGATCTCTATGGAACAACTAAAGCTGACAAAACGAAGCTTAATAATCTGATTGCCACGGTTAAGGGGCTTGATCAGAGTAAGTATACGGAAGAGAGCTGGGCAGCTTTAAGCGAGCCTCTTGCGGCAGCGGAAGCAGTGGCAGCAGATAACTCGGCTGCAACGGCGGAAGTGACGGAAGCATACAATGCTCTCAATGCGGCGTATACCGCTCTGGACGAGGTTACAGATCCACCAATTCCGGTAAGCCCGAGAGAAGAGCTGGCTCAGCTGATCAGTGAGGTGAGCGGTATAGCGAATGATAACTACACCGCTGATTCATGGGAGAAATTCGATCAGGCGCGTAAGGATGCGTGGGATATGTGGCAGGATGCTTCGGCATCGGATGATGCTATCCGTGCTATGATAGAGACTCTGAAAGAAGCGCGTGCCGGTCTGGTCAAAGACTGGAAAGCGGAACTCGGAGATCTGGTAGCAGAGATGGAGACAGTACCGAATGACAACTATACAGATGTAACTTGGGATGCATTCCAGGCTAAGCTTGCCGAGGCAAAGGCAATGCTGGATGCCGGAACAGCGACAAACGACGAGATGCTGGCAATGGCTCAGGCGCTCCAGGCAGCTTATGACAATCTGGTCAAGAAAGACGGCGGACAGCCGGGTACGGGTGCAGGCGGCAGCGGCACTGACGGAGATAAGGCAGTTGAGACGGGAGACGCCGCATCACCGGCAGGACTCCTCGCGGTACTTGCGATTTCCGGCGGAGCAGTCGTTGTACTTGCACGCAGAAAGAAAGTAAGATAAAACAAAACACACAATAAAAGGTCAGTTTATCACTGATATGTGTTCTCCCCTCCGAGGGGCAGGTTTGCAGGGCCGGCCTCCCGGAGGGGAGTTTTTGCGATTAGGGACAGGGTGAAATGCGGTTGGGGACGTAGTCAAATGCAATTTGACTACGTCCCCAACCGCATTTCACCCTGTCCCTGAATTGACTTCTTCAATTTAAATGTATATAATGGATGTTGAGAAAAATTATCAATAGCATATATACGAAGGAAGACGAGTGCATGAGACTGAAAGAAGGAAAGAACCATCATACATATGTGGTCGAAAGGATCGAGACTGAGTTGAACCTGGAACGCCGGCTTGAGGCGCTGGGGCTGACAGAAGGTTCCAGGATCACGATATTAAACAATGACAAAAAGGGCGCCATGACCGTGAAATTCCGGGGGACGCGCTTTGCCCTGGGAAGGCGGATCGCTGATAATATCTTCGTGAAGGAGGAAGCGGCATGAGCGAAAAAGTGATCAACGTAGGTTTTATCGGTAATCCGAACTGCGGGAAGACAACCCTTTTCAATGCCTATACCGGTGCCAACTTAAAGGTGGCAAACTGGCCCGGCGTTACAGTGGAGAAGAAGGAAGGAAAGACGACGTATAAGGGGCAGGAGTTCAAGCTGATCGATTTGCCGGGCATATACAGTCTGACTTCCTACACCATGGAAGAAAAAGTGTCCAGGGAGTGTATCATGAGCGATGAGGTGGATGTGATCGTAGATGTAGTGGACGCGTCCAGCCTGGAGAGAAACCTGTACCTGACCCTCCAGCTGATCGAGCTGGGGAAGCCGGTTGTGCTGGCATTGAACATGATGGACGTGGTCGAGGAGAGAGGGATGGAGATCGACCTGCACCGTCTGCCCGAAATGCTGGGAATCCCGGCGATCCCTGTTTCCGCCAGAAAAAGGAGCGGGCTGGAGATCCTGATGCATGCGGTGGCGCATCACAATGAATACGCAAAGCCGGGACCCTTTATCCATCACCACCCGGAGAAGACCGGGCACAGGCACGACCATCACAATGAATATGCCATGGTCTATGATGATGTGATCGAGGACAAGATTGATGCGGTCATTGAGAAATACCGCGAAAAATATCCGGATATGAAGAACATGCGCTGGCATGCGATCAAGGCTCTGGAGCAGGATCAGTCTGTACTGGAGCGTTATCCCGCGGATCTGGAAGCTATCGTGGACCGCAGCTATGAGAAGGATATCATCAATGAAAAATATGATTTTATAGAAGAGGTGATAGAGGAGACGCTTGTAAATAAGAGCGAGAAGGAAGAGCGCACAGAGCGGGCTGATCGGTTTATGACCGGGAAATGGCTGGGGCTTCCCATCTTTCTCCTCATCATGGCGCTTGTGTTTTTCCTGACATTCGCGGTGGGCGACTGGCTGAAAGGGTATTTTGAGACAGGACTGGAACTGTTCAGCGGCTTTGTGAGCAATGGGCTTCAGGCTGTCGGGACATCGCCTCTTTTGGAATCCCTTATTGTGGACGGGATCATTTCCGGCGTGGGCGGTATCCTTACGTTCCTGCCGAATATCTTCATCCTCTTCCTGGCGCTCGCGTTCCTCGAGGACAGCGGGTACATGGCGAGAGTGGCGTATGTGATGGATGATATTATGGGGCATCTCGGGCTGTCGGGAAGAGCGTTTCTTCCAATGCTCCTGGGATTCGGATGCTCCGTGCCGGCCGTGATGGCTTCGCGGGCGCTGGAACATAAAAAGGACCGTCTGAAGACGATCCTGGTAACTCCGTTTATGTCATGCAGCGCAAGGCTTCCGATCTACGTGCTGTTTTCTTCTATGTTTTTCGGGAAATACGCGATGCTTGCCTGCTATTCCATGTACCTGCTGGGAATCGTGATCGCGATCCTGACCGCGTATATCATCTCCAAGATCGACGGCAGCAAGGCTGAACATGCGCTCCTGATCGAGCTGCCTGAGTATAAGGCCCCGAATGCCAGGACGATCGCGGTATATGTGTGGGAAAAAGTAAAGGATTATCTGACAAAAGCCGGTACGGTCATTTTCTTTGCGTCCATCGTGATGTGGCTGTTATTAAACGTCGGTCCATCCGGTTTCGTGACGGATATCACGGAGAGCTTCGGAGCTGTGATCGGAAAAGCGATCGTTCCCTTCTTCAAGCCCTTAGGACTTGGATACTGGCAGATCGTGGTTGCCCTCATATCAGGGATCGCTGCAAAAGAAGTGGTGGTGTCCAGCTGCAGCGTTCTTTTTGGGATTCAGAATATCACGACCTCCCATGGGATGGACAGCTTTGTGGCAGCGCTGGGAGCAATGGGGTTTGGTGCGGCGAACGCGTACGCGCTGATGGTGTTCTGTCTTCTGTATGTGCCTTGTACGGCAACCATTGCGACGATACACAGGGAAGTGGGAAGCACGAAGGTTACGGCAGGGATCGTGCTTTTCCAGCTTGCAGTTGCGTGGGTGGTAAGCTTTATCGCATTCCATGTGGCAGGTCTGTTCCTGTAATAAGATCAGAGGGGAATCTCTGGGACTTATCTGCCGCATTATATACAAAGCAGGTTTCTTATCAATAAAAAAATATATATTGTATTCAGGGCGGCGGTTATGCTGCCCTGAATTTATTAACAGCCAAGCAGGTGCAGGTCTGTGGCCTGAAAAGTTCTTTGTCAATATTTTATGGAAGTGAGCAGAAGTCCTTTTGTTTCACAGGTAACAGAGGATGTTTCCTTTCCGGAAAAAATAAGCGGGATGACGTCTGCTGTTCGTTTTTGCATCCCGATTTCAAGAAGGACACTGACAATACGCAGCGGCATCTGATAGAGAAAATCATCTGCTGTAAGAGAAATGACCAGGGTATCTGTATCTTTGGAAGCGGGAAAAGTAGTTTCTTTTACATGTTCAAACCGGATATCAAACAGAGTTTTTTCGGTCCCTTTTTTCCTTCTGGCACCGGAAAAAGAGCTGAAGTCATGTCTGCCTTTCAGCAGGCTGGAGGCTGTTTCCATCAGGCTGATATCAGG